>ENA-ORDA01000861-ORDA01000861.1-marine-metagenome-genome-assembly--contig:-NODE-861-length-28258-cov-4.146091_pt1 | contig 28258 bp, 28 predicted proteins | sample MGYA00237778_ERZ508506 | MGnify/ENA primary metagenome ERZ508506 (study PRJEB26177, sample SAMN06267891) | marine metagenome | isolation source: Monterey Bay, California, USA | place: Pacific... | reverse complement strand
ACCTGTCTTTTTAGTTGTCAATAAGGTAGATAGTGCAAATCGGACCAATGATGCCGTTGAGTTTTATTCTTTAGGTTTTGAAAAGTATTATATCATGTCTAGTATTAACGGGAGCGGTACGGGTGACTTACTAGATGATTTAGTAGCAGTTCTTCCTGATGAAAAAATACTAGAAGAAGCAAACGTATTACCACGCTTTGCTGTTGTTGGAAGGCCTAACGCTGGAAAATCATCATTTATTAATGCTTTAATCGGCGAAGACAGGTATATCGTTACTGATATTGCCGGAACTACAAGAGATAGTATTGATACTCATTACAATCGATTTGGGTTCGAATTTAATTTAGTTGACACTGCGGGGATTCGGAAAAAAAGTAAAGTTAAGGAAGATCTTGAGTTTTACTCCGTAATGCGAAGTGTGCGAGCAATAGAGCACTGCGATGTGGCGATTTTGGTACTAGATGCTACAAGAGGTTTTGATGGTCAGGTACAAAATATTTTTTGGTTAGCTCAAAAAAATAACAAAGGTGTTGTCATATTAGTTAATAAGTGGGACTTGGTTGAAAAAGATCATAAAAGTGTCAAAGAATATGAAACCTTAATCCGTTCGCAATGCGAACCATTTACAGATGTTCCAATAATATTTATTTCAGTACTTACAAAACAACGAATTTTTAAAGCTATAGAAACTGCTGTTGAGGTATTTAAAAACAGGAGTAAGCGTGTAAAAACAAGTGAATTAAATGAGGTGATGCTTCCTGTAATTGAAGCCTATTCCCCACCAGCCTATAAAGGGAAATATGTAAAAATTAAGTATTGTATGCAACTACCAACACCCTATCCTAGCTTTGCTTTTTTTGCTAATTTGCCTCAGTATGTGAAAGAACCCTATAAGAGATTTTTGGAAAATAAGTTGCGTGATAAATTTGATTTTCACGGAGTGCCAATTACGGTATACTTAAGAAAAAAATAATTAAAGGTGGTCTTTCAATTTTAGTAATTCTATTTTTATTCCTTCTAACTTTCTAATAATTTCGAAATTACTAATACTATTATGTTTGTTTTCTTTTAAATATTTTTTTGCTCCATCAAGAGTAAAACCTCGCTCTTTTACCAGATGATATATTAATTCTAAGTTTTTTACATCTACAGGAGTAAACTTGCGATCGCCTTTATTATTTTTTTTTGGTTTTAAAATATCAAACTCTTTTTCCCAGAAGCGAATCAATGAATTATTGACTGAGAACGCTTTTGCAACCTCTCCAATCCCATAATATCTTTTCTCGGGTAGCTCTATTCTCATTAATCTAAAGATTGATTTTCTTGACCAGCAACTTTTAGTAATTCGGCAAACTCTTCAGGAGACAAATTCCCGTAATAAAAATTTAGTGGGTTAACACGCTTACCATCTTTTATAATTTCGTAGTGCAAATGAGGAGCTTGAGATCTTCCAGTACTCCCGACAAATCCAATCAAATCTCCACGTTTTACTTTTTGTCCTCTTTTAACCACATATTTGTATAGGTGTGCATACAAGCTAGTGTAACCAAAGCCATGATTTATTCTCACATGACGACCATATCCTGATGAACGCCTATCAGCTCTTTTAACAACACCATTTCCAGTGGCATAAACAGGTGTTCCTCGGGGTGCTGTAAAATCCATGCCTCGATGAAATTTTCTAGCTTTTGTAAACGGATCAGATCGATAGCCATAACCAGAGGCCATACGAGTTAAATCTTCGTTTTTTACAGGTTTGATTGTAGGGATTGCTTTTAAAAGTTTTTCCTTTTCTACCGCAAGGCCAGCAATTTCATCCAGTGATTTGGATTGAACCACGATTTGTTTAGTTAAAACATCTATTTTTTTACTAGTACTTATAATTAAATTTGAATTATCAAAGCCTTCCAAATTTTTATATCTGTTAACCCCTCCAAAGCCTGCTTTTCTTTGTTCCTCAGAAATAGGGTTCGCTTCAAAATAGACTCTATAGATAGCGTTGTCCCTCATCTCAATTTCGGATAAAACGGTTTGAGCTTGAACCATTTTTTTATTTAATAACTCAAATTGTAATTCCATGTTTGAAAGCTCTCTTTTTAAAGCTTTTTCTCTTGGAGTTTCAATGTAAGGGATATTTAAGTAGATGATAAGTAAAAGAAACCCACTTAAAATCATACCTAATAGACTCAGAAAGAAAATTTTTGTTTTCCTCCCTTTTTTATATTCAATCTTTCGGTACGATAAGGTATCACTATCGTAGTAATATTTTACTTTAGCCATACGTTAAAATGTCTTATTTTTGCTCATGGGTAATAATTATGATAATCAAAAACGATTTACAAATATAGAAATTGTGTTGGAAACCCCCTAATTGGGCTTTTTATTAAAATAACAAATTTATGACTTCAAAGGAAATACGTTCTAAATATTTAGATTTTTTCAAATCAAAATCTCATTCTATTGTAGACTCAGCCCCTATGATTCTTAAGAATGATCCAACTTTAATGTTTGTAAATGCAGGAATGGTTCCTTTCAAAGAATATTTTTTAGGGCAAAAAAAAATAACAAATAAACGAGTTGCAGACTCACAAAAGTGCTTACGTGTTTCAGGAAAACACAATGATTTAGAAGAAGTTGGTAAAGACACCTACCATCATACGATGTTCGAAATGTTAGGTAATTGGAGTTTTGGCGATTACTTTAAAAAAGAGGCAATTAATTGGGCCTGGGAGTTTTTAACAGAAGTTCTTAAAATAGATAAAAACAATCTCTACGTTAGTGTTTTTGAGGGAGCTAAGGAAGATGATTTAGCTTTTGATCAAGAGGCTTACGATATTTGGAAAGATATTATTGATGAAGATCGAATTATTAACGGTAACAAAAAAGATAATTTCTGGGAAATGGGTGCTCAAGGACCTTGCGGACCTTGCTCTGAAATTCATGTAGACATTCGATCTGCCGAGGAAAAAGCTCAAATATCAGGTAAAAGTCTTGTTAACAAGGATCATCCTCAGGTTGTTGAAATTTGGAATTTGGTTTTTATGGAATTCAATCGAAAAGCGAATGGAACCCTTGAAAAATTACCTCATAAACACGTGGATACTGGTATGGGTTTTGAAAGATTGTGTATGGTAATGCAAAACGTAAGCTCCAATTACGATACGGATGTTTTTATGCCATTAATCAAAGAAATCGAAACCATAACAAATACCACCTACGGTAACAATACAGAAATCGATATTGCGATCCGAGTTATTTCTGACCATGTCCGGGCAGTAGCATTTGCCATTGCCGACGGTCAGTTACCCTCAAATACGGGTGCAGGATACGTAATAAGGAGAATACTGAGAAGAGCTGTTCGCTATGGTTTTACTTTTTTAGGAACAAAAAAACCATTTATATATCAATTAGCAGATACCCTAACTAAACAAATGGGAACTACTTTTCCTGAATTGCTAAGAGAAAATAAATTAATTTCTATTGTAATTAAAGAAGAAGAACATTCGTTTTTAACAACCTTAGATCAGGGCCTAGTATTATTAGAAAATGTTATTCAGAATGCAGATTCTAGCATTATTTCTGGAAAAAAAGCATTTGAAATGTATGACACATTTGGATTTCCTAAAGATTTAACCGCTTTGATTTTAAGAGAGCGAGGACTAGACCTAGATGAAACTGAATTTGAGTCAGAACTTGAAAAGCAAAAGGAACGTTCAAGGTCGGCCACTAAAGTAGAAACAGGAGATTGGGTTGTATTGACTGAAGACGATGTTCAGGAATTTATTGGCTATGACTACTTAGAAACAAATGTGAAGATCGCTCGTTACAGAAAAACAAAAACAAAAAAACATGGTGAGTTCTTCCAAGTAGTATTCAATTTAACACCATTTTATCCCGAAGGTGGTGGACAAGAAGGAGATAAAGGATATTTAGAATCTTCACATGGAGATTTGGTTTATATTATAGATACTAAAAAAGAAAATAACCTAGTTATTCATTACCTTAAAAATCTTCCAAAAGATGTACATGATACTTTTAAAGCAGTTGTTGATAAGAAAATCAGGTCTTATACGGAAGCAAATCATAGTGCAACACATTTATTACATCAAGCTTTACGAGCTGTTTTAGGGACCCACGTGACTCAAAAAGGATCTATGGTTCACAGTCGTGGATTGCGATTTGATTTTTCGCATTTTAGTAAAGTGACGGCAGAGGAATTAATTCAAGTAGAAAATTTTGTAAACGCTCGTATTAGAGAAGGATTAAGTTTAAAAGAAAAAAGGAACATTCCCTTACAAGTGGCACTAGATGAGGGAGCAATTGCTCTTTTTGGAGAAAAGTATGGCGATACAGTTCGTACCATAAAATTTGGGGGCTCTATGGAGCTTTGTGGAGGAACCCATGTGGAAAACACAAAAGATATTTGGCATTTTATTCTTCTTCATGAAGGAGCTGTAGCTTCAGGGGTCAGAAGAATTGAAGCTATTACTGGAGAATTTGCAAAAGATTTCTTTATTTCCAATTCCAATAAATTTAAAGAAATAAAAAAAGTTCTTCAAAACACAAAAGACCCCCTAAAAAGTATTGTTACAATTCAAGAAGAAAATTCAGATTTAAAAAAGCAGATTCAAACTCTTTTAAAAGAAAAAGGGAAAAACTTAAAGACAGCTCTTAAAAATGATATTTCAGAAATGAATGGAGTTAATTTTTTAGCAAAGCAAGTAGATTTAGATGCCAACGGTATTAAAGATATTTCATTTGAGCTAGGTGGAGAATTTGATAATTTATTTCTTTTGTTAGGAACCAATCAAAACGGAAAAGCGTTACTCTCTTGTTATATTTCCAAAGGTTTGGTAACTTCTAAAAATTTGGATGCAGGAAAAATTATCAGAGAATTGGGTAAGTATATTCAAGGTGGCGGAGGGGGGCAACCTTTCTTTGCAACAGCAGGAGGTAAGAATCCAGACGGATTAAGTGAAGCGTTGAGTAAAGGAAAAGATTATATTTTTTAAACCCTATTAGCTTTGTTGTACTACCTATGAAACTTCAAACAAAAATACCTATTGAATCTGAAATTCCTAAAATAGATTACGATTCTAAAATAGTGTTAGTAGGTTCTTGTTTTGTTGAAAGTATTGGTGATAAATTAGATTATGTTAAGTTTCAAACTCTTCAAAACCCCTTTGGAATATTATTTCATCCCAAAGCTATTGAACGAATAATCGAAAGAGCCTTACAAAGTGATTTTTTTACGGAAGATGATATTTTTTTTAAAAATGAACGTTGGTATTGTTTTGAGATGCACTCCTCTGTTTGCGCAACTAACAAAATTGATTTTCTATCGCTTATAAATAACAAATTAAACAGATTAAGAGAGTATTTACTAACCGCAAGTCATATTGTTTTGACTTTTGGTACTGCATGGATATACCGACTTCTCTCGAGTCAAACCATAGTTGCTAATTGTTTAAAAATTCCACAAAAGGAATTTCAGAAAGAATTGCTATCGATAGAAGAAATTAAAACATCTTATAAAAATATGGTTACTCAAATCTTAAATCGAAATCCGAACACTCAAATAATTACAACGATTTCTCCAGTAAGACACGTTAGGGATGGTATTATTGAAAATAGCAGAAGTAAGGCTCATTTAATAACCGCTTTACATCAACTTATTTCTGAAGAAAAAAAAGTGTATTATTTTCCATCTTATGAGCTTATGATGGATGAGTTAAGAGATTACCGTTTTTACAAAGAAGATATGATACACCCTAGTGACGTTGCCATCGAAATTATCTGGGAATCGTTTAAAAAGGCTTGGATATCTCCAGAAACCGAATCTATTCAAAAATCGATTCGTACGATTCGAAGTGGTTTAGAACATCAACCTTTTGATCCAACTAGTAAACAACATCAATCGTTTCTAAAAAATTTAAAGACAAAAATGAATCAAATCGAAAAAGAATTTTCACACATTAAATTTTAATCTCCTTTATGGTTTATTTATTTTTTTTGTCATTAAACCCATAAAAAAAAGCTCTTCCTAATAAGAGCTTTTTTTTTAAAATTATATTTGTTACATTATTTATTTTTGCAGTATTCTTCAAATGATACATTTTCAGTTAACCCACTAGCAAATGTCATTGCTGCTTTCATCATTTCTTTTTTACTAACATCATCCATGGTTTTTTCTTCCATTAATTTTTTTAATTTTTCAGTATCGGTATTTATCTCTGCGTTAAGACCATCCATACAAACCTTAAATTTCTGCATTTTTTCATTAAATACCTTCATTTCAGCCATACTCTTTTCATATTTTTCTTGAGTAACATCTCCTTCAATAACATTTGCTTGATTTTGAATCATAGCTTGCATCTCTGTATTTAATTTTAAGTATTCTGCTGTTCCAGCATCAGCCAATAAGGCTTTTTGAGCCATTGACTCCATTAAGAGTTCAATTTCACTTTTAGAGTTGTCACATCCAATGAAAATAGTAGTCATTAGAAATAGAATTAGTAGTTTCTTCATTTTTATTTATTTTATGTTAGTCTAAATATAGTATTTTTTATTTTATCTACGAAATCTAGCTTTTCCCAGGTAAAAGTCTCCACTATTTTCTTAATTTTTTTACCATCACCTGCATAAAAAGTCAATTCTTTTTCTTCAGGAATTCTTCCCATATGACCATACGAAGCAGTTTCTAAATAAATTGGGTTTCTAAGTTTTAAACGTGATTCAATTGCAGCGGGTCGCATATCAAATATAGATGCCACTAGTTTAGATATTTCACCATCACTCTTATTAATTTTTGAAGTGTTGTAGGTATTTACATTGATAGAAGTAGGTTCTGCCACACCAATCGCATAACTAACTTGCACTAAAACTTCGTCACAAACCCCAGCAGCTACCATGTTCTTTGCTATGTGCCTCGAGGCATAGGCTGCACTGCGGTCTACTTTACTAGGATCTTTTCCACTAAAAGCACCACCACCATGAGCTCCTTTTCCCCCATAGGTATCTACAATTATTTTTCTTCCTGTTAATCCAGTATCTCCATGAGGGCCACCAATCACAAATTTACCAGTTGGGTTGATATGGTAAGTAATATTGTTATTGAACAGAGCTTTTGTGTCAGGATCTAACTGAGCAATCACTCTTGGAATTAAAATCGATTTTAAATCTGATTCGATTTTACTTAACATTTTTGCATCCTCATCAAATTCGTCATGTTGAGTTGAAATAACAATAGTATCTATTCTTGTGGGTTTATTATCATCACTATATTCAATCGTAACTTGACTTTTTGCATCTGGTCTTAAATAATCGATTTCAGTACATTCTCTTCTAATTTTAGCCAATTCAACTAAAATACGGTGACTTAAATCTAGCGCTAAAGGCATATAATTTTCAGTTTCATTGGTAGCATATCCAAACATCATTCCTTGGTCACCTGCTCCCTGTTCTTTACCATCTTCTTTGTCTACTCCTTGATTAATTTCTGGAGACTGTTCGTGAATAGAAGAAAATACACCACAGGAATCACCATCAAACTTGTATTCGCTTTTGGTGTACCCAATTTTTTTGATAACATCTCTTGCTATTTTTTGAACATCTAGATAGGTGTTGCTTTTTACCTCCCCTGCTAAAACTACTTGTCCTGTTGTCACTAAAGTTTCACAAGCAACTTTTGATTGCGGGTCAAAGGCTAAAAAATGATCAACTAATGCATCACTTATCTGATCGGCAACTTTATCTGGATGCCCTTCAGAAACACTTTCGGATGTAAATAAATAAGCCATAAATGGATAATTTTTAATTTAATACTTTAGAAAAAATGGATTGCAGCCTGCTGAGAGAACAGATTTCTTAAGAAACTTGTTTTACGTTTTAGCATTTATAGTTACCTAAAATTAGTAACAGAGGTTGCAATCAGTCAAATTTTTCCTCTTTTGATTTTACAAAAATACATATTTTCATAAAAAGAATTCAATTTTTTTAAGATTCTGTGGTAATTATTTTTTTTTTAAAGATTAGTTTATATTAGCTCCTTTCAAAAAAATAATGAAAAGAAATATCTCTGTACTTTTAATAATGATTTGCTATTGTTGTTTCTCTCAAGAAAACAATAACAATAGCTATCAATTAGAGGGGAGTTATTTTTATGGAAATATTTACAATCACAATTCTGACATTTCTCATTTAATTAATGGACATCCAACCGGAGCTTTTCTATCCTTTAATAAAAAAACATTTGGATTAAAAGACTGGGAAAAAAAATATAATTTTCCAGATTGGGGTTTATCCTTTATATATAAGGATCTTAAAAATGAAATCCTTGGTGAAAATTATGGTCTTTATGTAAATTATAATTTTTACTTATTCAAAAGAAACCTGCAATTAACCTTAGGTTCAGGACTTGCACTAAATACCAATCCATATGATCAAGATTCTAATTATTTAAATATTGCATACGGAACGAGTCTATTGAGTTCAAGTTTTATCAAAGCAAATTTTATCAAAAACTCGATTTGGAAAGGTTTAGGTTTTCAAACAGGATTAATGTTCATTCACTATTCTAACGGAAATACAAAAGCTCCAAATACAAGCACTAATTCTTTTTTAATAAATGCAGGATTAAACTATCAATTAAATTACAAGAATATTAACGAATACGATAGAGAGCAGGATTTTACTAATTACGGTGAAAAAATTAAATTTAATTTTGTTTTCAGAACTGGATGGAATCAAAGTGATGTAATTGGATCTGGAACTTATCCCTTTTATGTATTTTCAGCTTTTATAGATAAAAAATTAAATTATTACAGTACCCTTCAGTTTGGTGCAGATTTATTTATATCGAAATTTTTAGAAGAATTTATTAGCTACACTGCAATAGCATACCCAGAGTCGAATTTAAGTGGAGATGAGGATTATAAGAGAGTAAGTTTATTTGTGGGTCATGAATTAAGTATTGATAAAAACGGAATTCTTTTCCAAATAGGGTATTATGTTTATTACCCTTACGAATTCGAAAAAAGAATATATTTAAGAGCTGGTTTTAAAAGGTATTTTTATAATAATAAATTATTTGCTGTTGTTTCCCTTAAATCACACTGGGCACAAGCTGAAGCAGTTGAATTTGGTATTGGTTACAGATTTTAAAAAGATGAAAAAAGGAATATTTTTGATGTTTTTTATAGTATTAGTAGCTTGTAATAGTGAAAATGCTCCAGATTGTATTAGATCTGAGGGCGCTATTATTCAAACTGAAATAAATATTTCATCATTTTCCAGAATCCTGGTATACAATAACATTCAACTATTTATTACTGAAGGTCCAGAACAAAAAGTACTAGTAGAAACTGGAGAAAATATTTTTAATGATATTGAAATAAGTATTAATGGAGATTTATTAATAGTAACTAATAATATTAATTGTAATTTTATTCGTGATTATGGATTAACCAAAATTTATATTACCTCTCCAAATGTAAGTGAAATCACAAATAGCTCTGAATTAACTGTTACTAGTTTAGGGGTATTGAATTATCCTAATTTAGATTTGATCTCCGATGACTTTATAAACAACGAATATTATACTAATGGTGATTTTGACTTAGAATTAAATACTGAAAATTTAAAAATCATCACGAATGGTTTTTCCAATTTTTTTTTAAAAGGAGCTGTATTTAATGCTAATATTGGTCTGTATGCAGGTGACTCAAGAGTAGAGGCTTCTGATTTGATTATTCAAAACCTGAATATTTTTCATCGCAGTACCAACAAAATGATTGTAAATCCTCAACAATCAATAACAGGAGAAATTAGAAGTTTAGGAGATGTTATTTCAAAAAATATTCCACCAGTGGTGGAAGTGACTGAATACTATACAGGAACTCTTATTTTTGATTAGTAAGTTCAGCAAATAAAGTTTCTAAATTAGTTGCTTTTAGAGTTTCAGGTAACGATTTGTCATGAATTAAAACACCATTGTTTATTATAATTACACGGTCACAAATAGCTTCCACTTCTTGCATAATATGAGTAGAAAATAATACGGTAATATTTGCTTCTTTTGCTACTTTTTTCACCAGTTCTCTAATCTCAATTAGCTGGTTTGGATCTAAACCTGTAGTAGGTTCATCTAAAATTAAAACCTTTGGTTGGTGCAATAAAGCACTAGCTAAGCCTACCCTTTGCCTATAACCCTTTGATAGTTCTCCTATTTTTTTGTGTGCTTCTTTTTTAAGTCCTGTTTGGATGATAACTTTTTCGATTTGATTTTTATCGATTTTATAGATGTCTGCATTAAAATTCAGAAATTCTTTTACATATAATTCCGGGTATAAGGGATTGTGTTCAGGTAGGTAACCCACACTTTGTTGTACTTTAATTTTGTCGTCGATGACAGAATAATTATTAACCCACGCATTTCCTTCAAAAGAGGATATATAAGTAGTTAATATTTTCATTAAGGTTGATTTTCCAGCACCGTTAGGTCCAAGAAATCCTACTATCTCACCTCGTTTAATCGAAAATGAAATTTTACTCAAGGCAGTTTGTTCACCATACTGCTTCGTGATATTTTCTACTCTAATCGACATTTTTATCTTTAAAACAAAACTACATAAATAAAAAGTAAAAAATTACAGCTAGTTTTTAATATTTATCTATATTTATAAAAAATAAATCAATGATCAGATTAGTTACATTTAAAAATTTTTATCATTTCTTTTTTAAAGATAGGATAGAGATTGATATGTAATTAAACTTTAGGTATAATTTATAAAAGTCTCGAAATAATTCGGGACTTTTTTTTGTTTAAAAAAATAAAATTATGAGTTTAAAAATTGCAATTCAGGGTATCGAAAGTTCTTTTCACGATATGGCTGTAAAAAAAATGTTTCCGAATGACGAAATTGAATTGGTAATGTGTAACTCATTTGAAAAAGTCACAGCATCTATTAATAATTTAAATGCAGATTTTGGAGTTTTGGCAATAGAGAACACCATAGCAGGTTCTATTTTGCCAAATTATAATTTAATAGATACCAGTAATCTTATCATTATTGACGAGGTGTTTTTAAATATTCAAATGTATATTATGGCACTCGAAACTGATACCATACACGATATTATTGAAATTCATTCACATCCAGTTGCATTACTTCAATGTAAAAACTATTTACAAAAGTTCCCTCCATATTTTAAAATTATAGAAGGTACAGATACAGCATCAGTTGCAAAAAAAATAAAAGAAGAAAATCTTAAAGGAGTAGCTGCTATTGCTGGAAAGCAAGTAGCGAAAAAATTTGGTTTAAAAATATTAGAAAGTAAAATTCAAAATAATAGTCAAAATCAGACTCGTTTTGTTTTGGTTGGAAAAAACAATAAAAATTATTCAAAAGAAGTAAATAAAGCGACTTTAAAATTTAAATTGGATCATAGGGTAGGGAGTTTGTCAAATGTATTGCAATTGTTTAGTACTTTTGAAATTAATTTAACAAAAATACAGTCTTTACCAATAATAGGAAAACCTTGGCAGTATGCCTTTTTCGTGGATGTGTTTTTTAAAGATTATACCCTGTTTAACGAGGTAACAAAAGTACTTGAAAAAGCAGTTGAAGAACTCAAAATAATAGGAGTTTACAAACAAAATTTTGACAATGAACCAAGCCAACTTTTAAATACCCTAATTAATGAAAAATAACAAAAGCCTAAGATCTTGGTTTAATAAAATGGAATTAAAACATCCATTAGTAATCGCAGGACCGTGTAGTGCAGAGTCAGAAAGCCAAGTATTAAATGTAGCACATCAATTAAAAAATACAGATGCTACTATTTTTCGTGCCGGTATTTGGAAGCCCAGAACAAGACCTGGAAATTTTGAGGGAGTAGGTAAAATAGGTTTGAAATGGTTGAAAAAAGTAAAAGAGGAGACAGGACTTTTAACTGCTACAGAGGTTGCTAATCCGACTCATGCGGAGTTAGCAATAAAAAATGAGGTCGATATTATCTGGATAGGAGCTCGTTCTACAGTTTCTCCTTTTATTGTTCAAGAAATTGCAGAAGCTCTAAAAGGTACTAAAAAAGTTGTTTTAGTAAAAAACCCAGTTAATCCAGATTTATCGTTGTGGCTTGGGGCTGTTGAACGCTTGTATACCTCCAATATAAAAAATATAGGAGTCATACACAGAGGATTTTCTAACTATGAAAAAACTAGGTATAGAAACAATCCAGAGTGGCAAATCCCAATCGATTTACAAAATCAATTTCCAGATTTACCCTTACTGATAGACCCTTCTCATATTGCAGGAAGAAGAGATATTATTTTTGATTTGTGTCAAAGAGCTTTAGATTTAAATTTTGATGGCCTTATGATAGAGACGCACCATCAACCTGATGATGCTTGGAGCGACGCACAGCAACAGATTACCCCAGAAAAATTAAAGCAAATCACCACTAATTTAAAGATCAGATATGAAGAAGGAAATGCTATTGAATATAAAAATAAATTAGCAAATCTCAGAACACAAATTGATGTGGTCGATCATAAATTAACTGAAACACTTGGTAAAAGGATGAAAATAGCAGATAAAATTGGTGTTTTAAAGAAAGATAACAATGTTGCTATTTTACAAAATAAACGCTGGAATGAAATCTTAGAAAAAATGATACTGGAAGGTAAGGAAAATGGCTTGAGCAAAGAATTTGTTTTAAAAATATATAAAGCAATACATCAAGAATCAATTAATCACCAAAACAAACTACATCAAGATCAATAAATGAATATTCTTTTCAAAATAGACCTCTCGATTAAATATTATTTAAGATTTTTGTCTTAATGAAAGGAATAGTATACAAATCTACAGGCAGTTGGTACCATGTAAAAAATGAGCAAGGAGTTTTTTATGAATGCAGATTAAAAGGAAAGTTTCGAATTCAAGGTATCAAGTCAACCAATCCAGTTGCGGTTGGAGATGTTGTTCATTTTGAAGTTGATAATAAAGGGGATGAAGAGTTTGGTGTTATTTATACTATAGAAGAAAGAAATAATTATATCATACGTAAATCAGTTAATTTATCAAAACAAACACAGATCATTGCTGCTAATATTGATTTGGCTTTTTTACTTATAACACTGAATAATCCTCCAACTTTTACAGCTTTTATTGATCGATTTTTAGTTAACTCGGAAGCTTATGGTATTAAAACAATTTTATTATTTAATAAAATTGATTCTTATTCAGAAAATGAGTTGGACGAAATAAAATCTTTAGCTCATTTATATCGGGCCATAGGTTATGATTGTATTGAGATTTCTGCTAAATCAGGAACAAATATTCAAAAAGTGAAGGCGCTTATGGAAAATAAAGTCAGTGTTTTCTCCGGTCACAGTGGTGTAGGAAAATCTACTCTAGTTAATTCTATCGAACCTTCTATTAAACTTAAAACTAAAGAAATTTCTGATCAACATTTACAAGGACAACATACTACAACATTTGCTGAGATGTTTGATTTGTCCTTTGAATCTCAAATTATAGATACACCAGGAATAAAAGGTTTTGGAATGGTTGAAATTGATAAAGAAGAATTGTCAGGGTATTATCCAGAATTCTTTAAACTTAAAGAGTATTGCAAATTTAATAATTGTCTGCATTTAGAAGAACCAAAATGTGCTATTAAGGAAGCATTAGAAAATGGAGAAATTGCTTGGTCTCGCTATAAAAGTTACCTTCAAATATTAGAAGGAGAAGAAGAACATTATCGTAAAGATGTTTATGATAAGAATTAATCTATACATATGAGAATTGTAGTTCAATTAGTAAAACAAGCCTCAGTTTCTGTAGATGAGAAAGTTATTTCGGAAATAAAAAAAGGGTATTTGATTTTATTAGGAATTGAAACCGAAGATACTCAGGAAGATATTAATTGGTTAGCTGGCAAAATAGCCCGACTCAGAATTTTTGGTGATGAAAATGCTGTTATGAATAAATCTATTATAGATGTAAATGGTGATGTAATTATAGTTAGTCAGTTTACATTGCAAGCAAAAACTAAAAAAGGAAATAGACCCTCATACATAAAAGCGGCCCGACCAGAAATAGCTTCCGTACTCTACAATAAATTTATTTTACAATTAGAGAATGAAATAGGAAAAAAAATACAAACTGGAAAATTTGGAGCTACGATGGATGTTAGCCTTATTAATGAGGGTCCAGTCACGATTTTTATGGACTCAAAAAATAAATATTAATTATGAATTTAAAAGAATCACAGCTAGTCGTTGATAAATGGATAAAAAAACATGGAGTTCGTTATTTTAACGAACTCACAAATATGGCTCAACTTACTGAAGAAGTAGGTGAAGTAGCTAGAATAATTGCTCGTAGATATGGCGAACAAAGTGAAAAAGAAAGTGATAAAAATAAAGATTTAGGTGAAGAGTTGGCAGATGTTATTTTTGTTGTTTTGTGTCTAGCTAATCAAACTGGAATTGACTTACAGGGAGCATTCGACAAAAAAATGCTGATTAAAACAAAGAGAGATCATGATAGACATCATCAAAATAAAAAACTTAAATAATGTTTAAAAAAGTTATTTCAACAACAGGTTTTTGGAGGTCGGTTTTCTTTCTAGGGATAGTTTTTTCTTTTTTGTTTGTTATTGTTAAGTGGGCAATTGAGGGATTTAAAATAGAATTTTTTTCCGCTATAACCAATCCTTATTTATTTGTATTTGGACTTTTTCTTGGAGGTTTTATTTATGGATTTCTGGTGACCTTTGGTAAGTTTCGAGCAAAAATCATAAAGAAAGAACTTTAGTTTTGAAAGCATATTTAACCAACACCATCGAAAATAAAACCCTATTGGTTACTGTTCCTGGGTCTAAAAGTGAATCAAATAGGCTTTTAATCTTAAAAAAAATATATCCAAATATATTTTTACATAATTTATCTAATTGCGATGATACTCTAGCTTTAAGCAGAGGAATTGAAGCGAAAAATGGGATTGTAGATGTGCATCATGCAGGAACTGCTATGCGTTTTTTAACAGGTTTTTTTGCGTCAAAAAAAGATATCGAGCTTACTCTTACTGGAAGTAAAAGAATGCAAGAAAGACCAATAAAAATATTGGTAGATGCTTTAAGATTGATAGGAGCAGATATTTCGTATGTAAGAAATAATGGATACCCACCATTAAAAATTAATGGTAAAGAATTGGTTTTAGATTCCTTATCGATAGATGCAAACATTAGCAGTCAATATATTTCTGCCTTAATGTTAATAGCCCCATCACTTCATAAAGGACTGACCATTACTTTAAAAAATAAGATCACCTCTGTTCCCTACATAAAAATGACCCTAGAACTATTATGTAGAATCGGGATATGTTGTAGTTTAAATAATAATATTATTAAAATTGCTTCTACAAAGACAATTAACGATGTTACAATTGATATAGAATCAGACTGGAGTTCAGCATCCTATTATTATAGTTTGGTTGCACTTTCTGAACATTTGGAAATCACGTTAAAAACTTTTAAGAGGGACAGTATTCAAGGTGATTCAAAAGTAGTTGATTTCTACAAAAAAATAGGGGTAGATACGATTTTTAACGAGACTGATAACTCTATTACTTTAAGAAAAAATCAAAAAAAGATTGAAAATTTTTTAAGCTTTAATCTAATTGAAACACCAGATATTGCACAAACTATTGCAGTTACTTGTTTTGGTTTAGGAATTTCCTGTGAGTTAACGGGATTAAAAACTTTAAAAATCAAAGAAACTGATAGGTTGTTAGCTTTAAAAATTGAATTGCAAAAATTAGGAGCGGAGTTAACGATTACTGAAAAGAGTTTGTTTTTAAAGCAACGTAAAACTATTAATAAAAATAAAGTTATTGACACATATGATGACCATAGAATGGCGATGTCATTTGCTCCCCTTTATTTAAAAGTTCCCATCATCATTAACAATCCAAATGTGGTTTCAAAATCATATAAGACTTTTTGGAAAGACCTTCAAAAAATTGGAGGTAAAGTATTAATTAAATAATAAGTTGCCTTTTACTTGACAACCCCTACATTCAGATTGTATATTTGCAATCTTTAATTTTTAAATTACAACGACTATGGGAATGAAACTTTCAAAGTTTAATTTTGAACTGCCTGAAGATTTATTGGCAGAATATCCAGCTACTAATAGAGATGAGTCTCGTTTAATGGTGTTGAATAGAAAAGATAAAACGATTGAACATAAAATGTTCAAGGACTTAAAAGATTATTTTAGAGAAGATGATGTTTTAGTTTTAAATAACACAAAAGTTTTTCCAGCTAGGTTATTTGGAAATAAAGAAAAAACAGGAGCCCGTATCGAGGTTTTTCTTTTAAGAGAGTTAAATAAAGAGACACGCTTATGGGATGTTTTAGTAGATCCAGCTCGTAAAATTAGAATTGGAAATAAGTTATATTTTGGAGAAGACGATTCTTTGGTAGCAGAAGTTATTGACAATACAACTTCTAGAGGGAGAACACTTCGTTTTTTATACGATGGTCCTTACGAAGATTTTAGAAGAAAATTAACTGAATTAGGAGAAACTCCACTTCCAAAGTATATAAAAAGAGACGTGGAGCCTGAAGATAAAGAAAGATATCAAACTATTTTTGCCAAGAATGAGGGAGCTGTTGCAGCTCCAACAGCTGGATTACATTTCTCAAAACATTTACTGAAACGTCTTGAAATCAAAGGTGTTAATTTTGCAGAGGTAACTTTGCACGTTGGATTAGGAACTTTTAGCTCTGTAGAAGTTGAGGATTTATCAAAGCATAAAATGGATTCTGAAGAATTCCATATCGATCCAATTGCAGAAAATATTATCAATAAAGGAATTAAAGAGAAAAGAAGAATCTGTGCTGTTGGAACAACAGTGATGAGAACACTTGAAAGTTCGGTGTCATCAAACGGAACACTAAATGCTTACGATGGTTGGACTAATAGATTTATTTTTCCTCCCTACGACTTTAGTATTGCTAATATGATGGTAACTAATTTCCATACACCTAAATCAACATTAATGATGATGGTTTCTGCATTTGCAGGCCATGATTTTGTTAGAGAGGCTTATGACATTGCAATTAAAGAAAAGTATCGATTTTACACATATGGTGATGCTATGTTAATCATCTAATACTATAAAAATATAAAATTTTTAAACCTCTATGACTATAGAGGTTTTTTTGTATAAACACGTTTTGATTTTTAATTTACGTCAGATTAAACTACATTAGTAAATTATAATACGCTCAAACAAATATTTTGAAGAGAAACCTCCTTTTAATTTCCTTGTTGATATCTGTTTTATCTTTTGCACAAGATGAAAATAGGATACTTCCTATGAGTTTGCAATACAACCTCAGAAGCACTATAACTCCTATTGAACTCCCTCCACTATATTTAGATGAAATAATTGCAGAAGATGAAATTAACGATTTAGACAAAAGTTTACCTTGGCGATATGGAATTTCTAGACCACTTGTTTTAGATCTCGAAAACGATGGAGAGTGGATGGAATTGGATAATAATCGTGGAAGAATTTGGCAAGTAGCTATTTGGTCGCCAGACGCAGTTAATTTGAGTATCAATTTTAATGATTTCAAGTTGCCAGATGGGGCTATGTTACATTTATATAACGATGATCGAACAGACTTTTCTAAAACATATACAAAAAAACAAAACAGAGAAAATAAACAACTAGGCTCTTGGTTTGTATCAGGAGAAATAATTTGGATAGAATATTATGAGCCTGTAAATACTGATGAAGCTGCTCAATTAGAGATTGGAAGTTTAATTCACGGTTATAGAATGGGGCAAGTACATCAAATGATTGAAAACAATTCCAGGGGATTAAACGATTCTGGTGATTGTAATTATGATGTAAATTGCCCGATTGGTAGTGATTTTGATGAAAAAAAAGATGTCATAAAAAAGGCAGTCGCATTGCTTAATTTGGGTAACGGTTTTTTATGTTCATCCTCTTTAATCAATACCACTTTAAATGATAAAACCCCATATTTACTTACTGCAAATCATTGTTTAGAGTTTAGTAACCCCTCTTTTTGGTCCGTACGATTTAATTGGATGAGTCCAAGTCCAGTGTGTGCCTCTGAAGAAGAAAGTTTAGATATTCAGACAAACTTCACAATGAGTGGAGCTGAATTAATAGCTAATAATAGCCTAAGTGATTTTGCTTTGGTTAAGTTGCATAACGAAATTCCTAGTTCATGGGATGTAGCTTTTGCTGGTTGGGATAACACCGATAACTTACCATCTATGGAAGTTGGTATTCATCACCCAAACGGCGATATTATGAAAATTTGTAGAGACGATTCTGGAGCTGTAAAAGAAAATGCTAATGGAACTGACGTATGGCTCATAGGAGGTGTCTCTGTTGGTACAGGCGACGGTTGGGAAATTGGAACAACTGAAAGTGGTTCTTCTGGTTCACCACTTTTTAACGAAGATGGAAAAATTATAGGGCAATTATATGCTGGTCAAGCTTTTTGTGATGGTGTTGAAAATAATAAGGACTACGATATTTACGGAAGATTCGGAACTTCTTGGGAAGCAGGACAAACATCATCCGCAAGATTGAAAGACTGGTTAGATCCAAACAATACTGGTCAGACAACTACAGAGACACTTCAAAACGTTTTAAGCACTCAAGAGTTTGATGATACTGGAACTTTAGATATATATCCTAATCCTGCAACTACTACCATTTCAATCATAAATAATAGGTATCCTAATTTGGAGTTTTGTTTTTATAATTTACAAGGTCAAAAGGTATACTCGGGAGATATGTCTAATACCATTAACGTTATCAACGTTGAGTATTTAAAAGAAGGTATTTACTTTTTATATTTATTAAATGTAGATACCAATATTAGTTCCACAAAAAAAATAATCATAAGTAGATAAAAATAATTGACTTAAATAATAAAAAGCCTCTTTTGACAAAAGAGACTTTTTATTATTTTTTGCTCAGTATTTATAATATTTTTGTTCAATGGGATTAAAGAAAAATGACATAAGGGCCCTCTCTAAAGATGAATTGAGACTGTTTTTCAAAGAAATAGGAGATCAAGAGTTTAGAGGAAATCAAGTTTATGAATGGCTATGGAATAAAGGAGCTCATCAATTCGATGATATGTCTAATATTTCAAAAGATACTAGGCAGGTTCTTAAAAATCATTTTGTAATTAACCATATTGAGGTTGACAGTTTACAAAAAAGTAAAGACGGTACGATTAAAAATGCAGTAAAACTCTTTGACGGTTTAATTGTTGAATCAGTTTTAATTCCAACACCAAATAGAACGACAGCTTGTGTTTCAACACAAGTTGGTTGTAGTTTAGATTGTAAGTTTTGTGCGACTGCCAAGTTAAAAAAAATGAGAAATTTAAATCCTGACGAAATTTATGATCAAGTTAAAGCTATTGATCAGGAAAGTAGACTCTATCATTCTAGACCACTTTCTAATATTGTTTTTATGGGAATGGGAGAGCCTTTAATGAATTATAACAATGTGTTGAAGTCGATAGATAAGATTACTTCAGAAGAAGGCCTAGGGATGTCTCCCAAACGAATTACGGTTTCGACTTCTGGTATACCAAAAATGATAAAAAAGTTAGCTGATGATAAGGTGAAGTTTAATTTAGCAGTATCCCTACATTCAGCAATTCAAGAAAAAAGAGAACAAATCATGCCTTTTGCAACTAAGTTTACGTTAATCGATTTAAAAGAATCACTTCAATATTGGTATGAAAAAACCAACCAGAGAATTACGTACGAATATGTTATTTGGGAAGGAATTAACGATACGCGCGAAGATATTGATGCCTTGATAAGGTATTGTAAACAAGTGCCTTGCAAAGTCAACTTAATTGAGTACAACGCTATCGATGACGACTCTTTTAAGCAAGCCTCGAAAAGAGTAACAGATGCTTATATTTATACCTTAGAAAAAAACAGAATTCCTGTTACAGTAAGAAGAAGTCGAGGAAAAGATATAGATGCTGCCTGTGGGCAGTTGGCCAATAAAAAGTAAAGCTAATTTTATATATTTTTATTTAGTAAATGAAAATAGTTTCTAAAATAAAACAACCAATTGAATACGAAATGGAACTTTTTGAAAAAAAGTTTCAACTTTCTATGTATTCAAAAGTATCTCTTCTAAATCGAATTACCCATTATGTGGTTAATAGAAAAGGAAAGCAAATGCGACCTATGTTTGTTTTTTTAATTGCAAAAATGTTTAATAATGGAGATGTAAATGATCGAACCTACCGAGGAGCGTCTGTTATCGAACTGATACATACCGCAACTTTAGTGCACGACGACGTAGTAGACGAGAGTAATAAAAGAAGAGGTTTTTTTTCCATAAATGCTTTATGGAAAAATAAGATTGCAGTTTTAGTGGGCGATTTTTTATTGTCTAAGGGTTTATTGCTTTCCATCGATAATAGTGATTTTGATCTTCTAAAAATCATTTCAACAGCAGTAAAGGAAATGAGTGAAGGAGAACTTCTTCAAATAGAAAAAGCGAGGAAGCTAGATATTACAGAGAGTGTTTATTTTGAAATCATACGAAAAAAAACAGCAACACTAATAGCAGCGTGTTGTGAAATGGGTTCTCAATCTGTGATGGCTTCTAAAACAGAAGTAGAAAATATGCGGCAATTTGGTGAGTATATCGGAATGGCATTTCAAATTAAAGACGACCTTTTTGATTATGGAACTCAAAAAATTGGGAAACCAACAGGGATTGATATTAAAGAGCAAAAAATGACGCTTCCTTTAATCCATACCCTTAATAACTGCTCTAAAAAAGAAAAAAAATGGGTAGTCAATTCGATTAAAAATTACAATACCGACAAAGTTAGAGTGAACGAATTAATTCATTTTGTTAAGGAAAAAGGCGGATTAGATTATGCTGTTTCAAAAATGAAAGAATACCAAAAAATGGCACTTGTTATTTTGAAAAAATATCCAGATTCAACTTATAAAGAATCATTAGAATTAATGGTTAATTACGTGATAGATAGAAAAAAATGATCATTGAATTTCAGAAACACTATGTTTTTTTTAGAAATTTAACATAAAACCTTTTTTGTTGATAAATAAGTTCCTCTAAAAATTTATTTTTTCAACTAGAATTTCACATCTTTGAATGGTAAAGATGATTTCACAAACAACCATAGATAATGTATTTGAAACGGCTCGCGTAGAGGAGGTGATTGGTGATTTTGTTGTTTTAAAAAAATCGGGAAGTAATTTTAAAGGATTAAGTCCTTTTAGTGATGAGCGGACACCAAGCTTTATGGTCTCTCCTGCAAAACAATTATGGAAAGATTTTTCAAGTGGTAAAGGTGGAAGTGTCGTTTCTTTTTTAATGGAACATGAACATTTTAGTTATCCAGAAGCAATTAAATACCTAGCAAATAAATATGGGATTGAAGTTGAGGAAACGGAAAGAACAGATGAGCAAAAAGAAAAAGCCACACAAAAAGAGAATCTATTCATTGTTAGCGATTATGCTAAAGAATATTTTCATAAAACCCTACTAAATGTAGAAGAAGGAAAAGCGATTGGTTTATCGTATTTTAAAGAGCGTGGCTTTAAACAAGAAACCATTGAAAAATTCTCTTTGGGATATTCTTTAGATAAATGGGACGCTTTTACCAATACAGCTATAAAAAAAGGATATCAGTTAGAGTTTCTCGAAAAAACAGGATTGACAATCGTTAAAGGCGAAAAACAGTTTGATCGTTTTAAGGGACGAGTTATTTTTCCGATTCAGAGTATGAGTGGTCGTACCTTAGGTTTTGGAGGTAGAATATTAACGAATGATAAAAAAGCTGCAAAATATTTAAATTCACCCGAAAGTGATATTTACCACAAAAGTGACGTTTTATATGGCTTGTATCAGGCAAAAAGTGTCATTTCGAAAGAGGATAATTGCTATTTGGTGGAGGGATATACAGATGTTTTGCAGTTCAATCAATCAGGAATTATCAACGTAGTTTCCTCTTCAGGAACTGCATTAACCCCTAATCAAATTAGACTGATTAATAGATTAACCAAAAACATCACTGTTTTATACGATGGAGATGATGCTGGTTTAAGAGCTTCCATAAGGGGGATTGATTTAATCCTCGAACAAGGAATGAATGTAAAAGTTTGCACCTTCCCTGAAGGAGAGGATCCTGATAGTTTCGCAAAAAATAATTCCATAGAGGTCTTGAAAGAATACTTGAATGAAAATTCTAAAGATTTTATAACTTTTAAAGCAAACTTACTGGTAAAAGAAGCAGATAATGACCCTATTAAAAAAGCGAATACAGTTCACGAAATAATTACTAGTATTTCTAAAATACCGGATGATATAAAAAAGGAAATTTATATTCAAGAATGTTCAAGGTTGATGAATATTGAAGAATCAACTCTTTACAGTTCTTTAGCTCAAAAATTAAAAAAACAGAATAAAGAATTAAGTAAGAAACTTCAAAAAAAGAATGTTCCATTTAATGTGATTTCTTCCGAAAAACAATCATTTAAAAAAGTAGATCACCAATTCGAGTTAGAAAAAAAAATAATTGAATTACTACTAATATATGGTTTTAAAGAAGAAGAATTTGAAGAAATTTCAATCGAGATTAATGATGAAGGAGAAATATCGCATACATCAGAAATAATAAAATCTAAGGTGTTTGAAAAAATATATTTAGATCTTCAAGAAGATGAAACTGAATTTGCTAATGAGAGTTTTAAAGAGATGTATCAGCTCATTATTGAAGAATTTAACACCTATCAAAATTTTAAAGCAGAACGATTAATAAGAAAGTTACCTCCAGAAAAAGCAGAATTGATTACTCATATTTTATTTGATAGTGAACGATATGAATTACATAATTGGATAGGACAAGAAATATACGTAAAAGATAAAAATCAAACTATTTCTCAAGTAGTAAGCGAAACTATTTTTAACTTACGGCGATACTTAATTTCGATGAAAATTAATGAGTTGGCTCAAGATATTAAAAACTTAAAAGATGAGAGTTTAAAAAAAGAAACGCTGAAAGAAACGTATGAATATACTGCGCTTAAAAAATTATTATCAGACAAATTAAATAGAGTTTTGTAGTTAACTAAATTGAAATATTCTAGCTTGATGAATTAAATCTGCTAAATTATCCGCTTTTAATTTTTTTAGTAACCGAGTTTTGTAGGTGCTTACTGTTTTTTCGTTAATACCAAGAGCGGTAGCAATATCTTTATTTCTTTTGCCATTTGAGAGTAAGTTAAGAACTTCGATTTCTCTCGAGGACAACTTCTTGTAACGACTCATTGCGTTTATTTCTCCTATATTTCTATTGGTAAAAGCTGAGTTAAGTTCTTCATTAATAAAGACGCCTCCCTCTCTTATTAGCTTGATTGCTTCTAGAAAAGTTTTTTGAGAAGCAGTCTTTGGTAAATATCCAGCAGCGCCTGATTTAATAGATCGAAGAGCATATATTTCTTCAGGATGAACAGAAAAGATTAAAACACTTGTTTTTGGAAATTTTTCCTTGATATTTCTTAACTCGTAAAAACCGTTTGTATGAGGCATATCAATTTCCATGATTAAAATATCAGGTTTGTGTTCTTCTAAATTTTTATATAAATCACTTCCATTATCGACCATTCCAACAATCGATAAATTAACATCATTTTTTAAAATACAAGAAATACCTTTTCTTACGATTGGATGATGATCTGCAATAACAACTTTTTTCATAGTTACTTAATTGATACTGTTTTAAAAATAAGCTAGGCTTATTTTTAAAACAACGTTAATTATATAGTTAGTTTAAGATGTTTTTTGTGATTTTACAAATTGGTATAGGAATCATTTTATGCTTATTGGTATTATTTAATTTTAAAAACAAATCAAATACAAATTTTTCTCTTCCTTCAAAATCTTGAGAAGATTTTTTTAAGTCGTTCATTCTCATTGCCCACTCAAGTTCATCATAACTTGCTCCAATTTGATCTTCGTCAGTTCTGTGGTCACCAAACAATCCATCTGTTGGTGCTGCAGTTAATATTGATTTAGGGACCTCTAAAAACTTTCCTATAGAATATACTTGACTTTTCATTAAATCTGCAATGGGACTTATATCTACACCGCCGTCACCATATTTTGTATAAAAGCCAATTCCAAAATCCTCTACTTTATTTCCGGTTCCAGCAACAAGATAATTATTTAAGCCAGCAAAGTAATACAAGGTAGTCATTCTAAGTCGAGCTCTTGTATTGGCAAGGGATAAATTTAATTGAGGATTGTCATTATTCCATACATCCTGGTTTTTAAAAGTGTCAAAGACATTTGTAAGATCAAAAAACGTTGAACGGACGTTTGGAAATCTTTTTTTTAGATTTTCAATATGTTCTTTTGCTCTACTTACTTGGTTTTCTGCCTGGTGTATTGGCATTTCAACACATATTACGGGAAATCCTGTTTTAGCGCACAACGTAGAACTGACAGCAGAATCGATACCACCGCTTACACCAATAACAAATCCATTCATTTTTGAATTTTCAGCATAATCCTTTAACCATTTTACAATATAATCAACTACTTTTAAAGTGTTCATAATGTTGAATTTTAATAATACCTTTGCATCGCAAATTACGTAAAAAATAAAATTTTATATAAATTTTTATGTTAAACAGTTTCAAAATAAAATATCATAAATTTTATCTATTAATAGCTGTATTCTTACTCTGTTTTAGTTGTTACGAAACGAATGAATTAGAGAAGGAAATCGATTCAATTCCTATTGATATTGAGATAATAAGATTTGATAAAGTTTTTGGTAATTCAGATATGGACGACTTACAAGATTTAAAGTCAAGATTCCCCGTTTTTTTTCCAAAACAATATCATGATTCTATCTGGAAAATGAAAATGAATGATACGTTAACACGTCAGCTTTTTGCAGAAGTAATCAAAAAATATCCAGAGGAGTCAAAATTAACCGAAGAACTTAGAACATTATTTAAGCATATCAAATATTATTATCCAACGTTTAAAGTACCTAATGTAATAACTGCTAATTCTGACGTAGATTATAAAAATAAGATATTTTTATCCGATCAAACGTTGATAGTCTCTCTAGATAATTATCTTGGCAGTGATCATTTTTTTTATCAAGGAATTCCTAAATATATAAGCAATAATATGAAAGAGTCGCAGATTTTGTCTGATGTAGCCTCTGTATGTTCTCAGCTATTTATTCCAAAAATAAAAAACACAACATTTTTATCGCAGATGATTCATTATGGTAGAATACTTTATCTAAAAGATATCTGGTTAACAAAAACTTCAGATGCAATTAAGATAGGTTACTCTGAGGAAAAATTAAAATGGGTTCAAGATAATGAAAATCAAATATGGCGAAATTTTATTGAAAATGAATATCTATTTAGTACCAATCCAAAATTAATAGCAAGATTTATTAGTCTAGCTCCTTTTTCTAAATTTTATTTAGAAATTGATAATGATTCTCCGGGTATGGTCGGAAGATACATTGGGTGGCAAATTGTAAGATCTTTTATGGATAAAAAAGATGCTAGTCTCGAAAAATTAATGACTTTAAGTGAAGAAGAAATATTTTATAAATCAAAATACAAACCTAGAAAGTAATGGGAAATAAACACACATCGGATATTCATATAAATGTAACTTTAGATGAAAATAAAATACCTGAACAATTGCAGTGGACAGCAAAAGATGGCGGTGTAGAGAACATGGAGTCCAAAGCTATATTTATGTCAGTTTGGGATCATAAAACAAAGGAAGCATTACGTATTGATTTATGGACCAAAGATATGCCACTTGACGAAATGAAAATTTTCTTTCATCAAACTCTTACCGCAATGTCAGATACTTTTGAGCGTGCAACAAATGATGATAAAATGAGTGCAACCATGCGTGATTTTTGTGATTATTTTGCCGAGAAATTAGCTATAAAAAAAGAAAAATAATTAATCTTGTTTGGACATCAACAAGTTAATCTCACTAATATAATTTAACACCTCATTTCTTCCTGTTCCATTGCTAGAGGAGGTTATAAAATATTTTGGCATTTCTTCCCAAGACTCCAGCATTTTTAATTTATAATCTTCTATATTTTTTATCAATGCGTTTGGTTTCATTTTATCTTGTTTAGTAAAAATAATCGAAAAGGGCACTTTATTTTCGCCCATCCATTGCATAAACTCAAGATCTACTTTTTGTGGCTTATGTCTGCAATCTATTAGAACAAAAGCTAGAGCTAGTTGCTGTCTCTTTGAAAAATATTGTGTTATGAATTTTTGAAAAATTCTTTTACTGCTTTTTGAAACTCTGGCATAACCGTAACCAGGGAGATCTACTAGGAACCAATTTTTATTAATTAAGAAATGGTTGATTAACTGAGTTTTTCCTGGCCTTCCAGATGTTTTTGCTAAACTCTTCTTTTGCATTAGCATATTTATTAGTGAAGATTTTCCAACATTAGATCTTCCAATAAAAGCATACTCGATAAGTTTTTCTTTGGGGCATTTAGTAACGTCACTGTTACTCATTACAAATTCAGCAGATTTAATTTTCATTTTAAAGTTTTAAAACTTTCTACTCAAAAGCCAATTGTAAAGGTGATCATTAAATTTGTCTGGGTGTTCCATCATTGCAGCATGACCGCATTTATCAATCCAAAACAAATTTGAGTCAGGTAATAATTCGTTGAATTCCTTTGCTACCTCAGGGGGAGTGACACTGTCGTTTTTACCCCATATAATACAAGTAGGAGTATTCATTTTTGGCAAATCTTTTGCCATATTATGACGTATAGCACTTTTGGCTATTGCTAAAGTTTTAATTAATTTATTTCGATCATTTACCGTTTCAAAAACCTCGTCTACTAGTTCTTTTGTTGCTATTGCTGGGTCATAAAAGACATCTTCTGCTTTTTTCTTGATGTATTCGTAATCACCTCTTTTAGGGAACGATCCACCCATCGCACTTTCATACAATCCCGAACTACCGGTAATCACAAGTGCTTTTATTTTTTCAGGAAACAATTTAGTACAATACAAACCAATGTGTCCTCCTAATGAATTTCCAACAAGTATTACTTGGCCGCATCCTGTGTGGTTAATGAAATCTAAAACGTATTTTGAGAAGTTTTTGACGTTAGTTTTTAACAAAGTCATTTCATAAATCGGTAATTCAGGTAATAAAATACGATATCCTTTTTTAGATAAAAAATGAGTTACTCCATCAAAGTTACTTAACCCGCCCATTAGTCCATGCAAAACAACAATAGGCTTTCCTTCTCCAACGTCAAGGTAAGTAAATTTTCCTTCTTTTTTTAACTGATGCGTCATGTTAATAGCTAGATATTATAGTACAAAAGTACGCATTTTTATTTTCAACTTTCAATAAATATAAACCCTTACAATCTAGAGTTCTATAATTTATTGAATTTTAAGTGGTAAAACTTATTAACAATGTGGTAATTTGTGGTAAAAAGTGGTAAAAGTTCTATATATTTGAATTACTAATCTTTTCAAAACAAAACCTCCATGCTCAATTTAATTGGGACATATGAATGCAAGGCAGATATAAAAGGACGTGTTATGATTCCTACTGCTTTAAAAAAACAATTAGCTCCGGTTTCGACTCGTGGGTTTGTAATTAAGCGTGCAGTATTTCAGTCTTGTTTGGAGTTGTATCCAATGGAAGAATGGTTGTTATTGATGAAGAAAATGAGCGGTTTAAATCGCTTTAATAGAAAGAACAATGATTTTATTAGAAGATTTACGGCAGGTGTAAGATCGCTTGAAATGGATGCTGCCGGAAGATTGTTAATACCAAAGGACTTATCAGGTTTTGCAGGAATAAAGAAAGAGATAGTAATTTCTTCAGCTATAAATATAGTTGAGATTTGGGATAAAAATAAATACGAACAAGCTATTAACGAAGCAGCTAGCGATTTTGCTGATCTAGCTGAAGAAGTAATGGGAGACGAAAGTGATGGAGCTAATGGAATATCATAAACCAGTTTTATTAACTGAAACGGTTGACGGCTTATATGTGAAGCCCGATGGTATTTATGTGGATGTTACTTTTGGCGGAGGTGGACATTCCAAGGAAATTTTAAACAGATTAGG
>ENA-ORDA01000860-ORDA01000860.1-marine-metagenome-genome-assembly--contig:-NODE-860-length-28320-cov-5.788018_pt1 | contig 28320 bp, 27 predicted proteins | sample MGYA00237778_ERZ508506 | MGnify/ENA primary metagenome ERZ508506 (study PRJEB26177, sample SAMN06267891) | marine metagenome | isolation source: Monterey Bay, California, USA | place: Pacific... | reverse complement strand
CCTCTTCCGATGCTAATTAATGCCCGCGCATACCCTGAACCCGTCTATTCTTGGTAAGATCTGACATCAATTATTTTCGACCCGATTCACTAGATCAAGGAAGTTTGGTATGCCTCTTGAAAAATTTGAAATTCAACCTTTGTTTGCAACGCCCTATGCGAAGGCGGATCTCGGATACGGAATAACACCGGACCAAATAGAGTATGTTCAGAATTTGAAAATGGTGAAAAACCAGTCAAATTTAATTTCGGAAAATCTATATATTTTTGAAGAGCCTGAACTGCGTGTTATGGCTGAGGCTGTTCAGGAAGCGCTCAATCGTTATGCCAGCGAGGTGATGGGTATCTCTCAAAAGATCGTGATCACCCAGTCTTGGGGTTTAATGAATCCACCGAATGTGGGTATGCATGCGCACGCCCATTCGAACTCTATTGTCTCGGGATCACTGTACTACTGTGAACTTCCTGAACCAGTATCAAGAGTCTTTTTCGATCGACATACCATGTACCGGCAGATAGAACTGAACCCAGAGGATAGCAAAAGAAATTTATATAATTCTCCGGTCAATATGATCACTCCAAAAGTGAATGAGCTGTTTATGTTCCCATCAGATATCAACCATATGATTGAAGCGAATGGGTCTAACGAGCCGAGACGAGCGATCGCCTTCAACAGCTTTGTTAAGGGTCGTTTTGGCAATTACAGAGATGTGTCGGAATTGAATATCTAAATAGAATCGGGTTCACATTGCTAAACACTACCGCTACAAGAAACTAAACTTGAATGTAGGCCGGGTTGTGGCGAATAACGTCATAGCACCGATTGGAGCGATGTCATTGTCGATATGTCCAGTTACCCTACCAGTAATGTGGGTAAACAGTTTGTCGGTTCAACACGAATGCTAAGCGAGGTATTTTTCTCGGAAGCGTTGCTGGAACAGACTTTCGTTTTTGTTTGACTTGTCCAAAAGTAAAATGTGTCTCTAAGGTTCCTATTCCAGAAATAAGCGTTAATCTTTCACGAACAAACGTTTCATACTCTCTAAACGAATGATTCAAAACATGGAGCATATAATCTGAGCGACCTGACATTAAATAACACGCTATCACCTCATCCAGTTCAACAATTCCATCTCAGAATACTTGAATAGTGGCGTCAGTTTGTTTGCCAAGGCGAATCGTGCGTTCAGGGGGAAGATGAGCGTTAACGCCAGGCTCGTTGACGGTTTGAATCGGAGGAACGATAAGCTCCGCTAGGTTAATGACAGTAGTGCTAATTGTTTCCGGACAAAGATAGTCTGACAATTATAGATACGGAGGGCAATAAACATGTTTGATCATTTAGGCATAGTGGTTACGGATCTGGCACTCGCCCGAAATTTCTACGTACCTGTACTAGAATCACTCGGCATTCAGTTAGTACAGAACCACGTTGTTTCCAAAGGTGAAGGCTGGCTCGTGTTCGCAGATGAAACACTCGACCCATTCTTTGTGGTTGCTGCCGGTCGACCCTCCTATTGGGATGATGTTCGCAAGCCAGCATTAAGCCCGATCCATATTTCGTTCAGAGCGCCAAACCGGAACGCCGTTGATCTCTTCTATGAGCGGTGTCTCGAGCAGGGCGGGAAAAACAATGGCGCGCCGGGCGAGAGAATGCCGGGCCCAGACGGACGCGAGTACTACGCCGCATATGTCATAGATCCTGATGGCAACAATATTGAAGCAGGAGTTCGAGGGTGAGCAGCATGAAGGGTGGAAAGTAACCTATGCGATTACAATTGACACCCTGATTCGCCCGAGACTTACCAAGTTCAAGACGGAGGCGTAGGTAATTTAGGGAGTACCCATAGACCATTTTCGTCTCGGTTAAAAACCAATTTATGTTCTACCATTGCCAGGTCAAGACCGCGCCAGTAATCAGGATTATCACCGATCCATCTCAGGTATTTATCGTCATCATCGAAGGTCACTTGTAGCAGGTACAATATTTCCCTGTCGATGTAGGCATCATTAGCAATCGGTAGTATCAGTTCTATCTTTGAAAAGTGGATATACCCTTCAAGTTCGACAGAAGCTGGCGTATAGACATTGTCTTTCGTTAGAGTTTGCAGCTCTTTTTCACTGACGATATGGTACAGCGTTGTATCAGCATTGCTGACTGACGCAATAGCAAGACAGGTGATCAGCAAAAAAAGTCTGATGGTAGGCTTCATATAATCCTCTCGCAGCAATTGCATTGCTGAAATGATGAGTGACGACTGTTTACGATACGGCATTACCGCCATCGATAACATCCTCTGCGGGTAGAAAGCGTTCGTTGTCGTCACGAAAAAACTTATGCGCTTGTAATGTCGCTGATGGATCAGCTCGAACCGCAACCACTAGGTTTTTTTAAACGCGTCGCGGCTGGTAACTTCATCGTGAAAGCGCTTGATAGACGGCATGTCCAGAAAGTCCTGGCCAACGTTTTTAGCAAACCCGATTAGAATCGCAAAGGTCATGTCAGCAATGCAGTAGCGATCGCCCATCAGGAATTGGTTATTTTCGAGGTGCTGGTCAAAATGTGTAACAGCATCTCTGGCAAGATCGACCGACACTTCGCCCCACTCTTTCACGCAAGTTTCGCGATCTTTAAAAAAGCCAGTGATGTTGCGAAAGCCCTGGGCGACGGGAATCAATACATTGATCTCCACTCGACGAGACCACATTTCAATGATCGCCTGCTCTTCGCCGGTTGTGCCAAACAGGTTGGGTTCGGGATATTTGGCTTCAAGGTAACGACAAATCGCCTGACTCTCGGCCAGGAACGTGCCGTCGTCTAGCTCTAGCACTGGCACCCGCCCAATAAAATTTTTGGCGGTATAGTCTGCGCTAAGATTCTCTCCCGCTCTCAAATCAATTTCCGTCTTAGGTATATCGATACCTTTTTCGTTCATAAAAATGCCGACGCGCTGGCCGTTAGGGGAGCTGCTGCTCGTAAAGAGATGCATATTAGTATTCCATCGTGTTGAATTTAGTTAAGCGAGAAACTTTGCCAGTTTTTACGCCACTCGGCAAATCTGCATGCGCCTCGGGGCAGGTTAAACTAGCCCGATGTCGGTGCGTCTGTTGATGGCCTTCTGGTTGACCACCAGATAAGTGCCAACAGCAATACTTGAACCACCAATCTAATCGATAGTGCGGCCTCGGAAACATCCGGGAATTGCTCTGGGTGTAGCCACATGTGAACATTTGCGGGCGTTACCGCAATGGTCAGCGCAATCAAACCCCATCCAGCAAGCGAGCGCGTTTTTGGCCAGATGATTAAAATAGCGAGTAGCACCTCGAACACACCGCTCGCATAAACAGCGAATAAGGGCCATGGCCACCAGGGAGGAACAATCGCGATAAAAAAATCAGCGTTAGTGAAGTGAGTAATCCCACCGCCAAAAAACCACGCGAATACAACGGCAAGCCCCGCGTAGCGAATAGTGTTGATCAACTTCTTCTCCTCACTGTCGTCAATGTCTCACGCCGTTTAGGGTAATTATCAATACAGCACCATGCACCGAACTTCGATGCTCCATCGATCTGGCGCATCTTTAGGCGTTTGTGCGTCATAAAATGCACTATGAAAACTAAACGTACAAGGGCCGTCAGCCATGTGATCAGCTTTCGCGCCCCCACTCTGTGCCAGCAATCCCGCAGAGTCCCACTGTTTGATTAGTAATGCTTCGCTGCGCGTCATGGCCGGGTAGCAATAGAACAAATGCTGTTCGTCGTACTTCGCCCAATAGTTCTCACCCACCCTATCAGGCATGTGGATCTCGAATACAACAAGGTCTTCAGGTTGAACGCTCTGTCCGTCGCACAAGGCTAGTGGATGGGTCGCAACCGGCTCAGCTTCGATATTACGCCACACATTTATGATAGCGAATCGACCACCATCATTAAGCGCGGGGTTCGCCGCATCTTTGGGAATCAACCCTTGGCCCTCTGGCACGACTTGTCTAAGCGTGTCGTTCACACTGGACGCCTCAGTTAATTGGGTGAGCCGATCTCGCGCCGAACGTAACGTGTAGTCGCCGTGAACAATATGTGCCGGACCCTGGACGTCTTGCCCTCCTTTGACTCTCCGTTTTTCAGCTAACCCTCCGGCCGAACGGATGTTATGGTCGAAAGCCCATACTTTCCCGCCTGTTGCCTCCGCGACAATATCCTCACAATCTCGATAGTAACGGGTGATGACTTCTTGATGATCCAAAAAATCGTAACTTGGCACGGTGTTTTCCAGCAACTCAAAACCATTTCGCGTCAAATTCATCCTGTTTTTCGGCAACAGTTGTCGCGCGTCTTTTACCACGATCTTGTGGGGCTCGGTCGCTACGCCTTCGCTATCTACAAAATTACCCCGATCATCTCGAGTCATGCGCACGCGATCATTTCGGTAGAGTGAAGATTCTGTCTCTGGCGTTAAAAAGTAAAATTCGCCCGTGATACTGACATTAGCGTTAGTGATAGTTTTCTCCTAAAAGTAGCTGATTCAGGAAACAGGACAGTCGATCTGCAACGACTGAGCCAATCAAAGGTTAGCACTCACCCTTTTGATACCTCTCGCGCGAGCGACATCGGATCGTTCTCGAACCATTCCTTGCTCATACGATGGACATAAGCCGACAAGTTGTCGTGTGCTTGAGCCGCATCCTTGAGCTTCGAGGTGTACGGACCATTCATAATTTGCCATAAAAAAGCATATGCTGTGGCATCAACAGAGGTCGGCTGATCTCCAAGAATATATGGGTGCTCGCCTAAAAATATTGAGAGAGCATCTAGGTCTTCCCTACCACGTTTGTCTAGCTCGTCTTCTGTAAACGCCCCTACGCCATGCTCAATACATTTACGCCGGCTATCATCCCGTGCTTCTTCATAACCAGCCTGATCGAGCTCTTTCAGCATCCCCGGTGTGTCCCAGTATGGATTCTCTGGCGCCCACCATCGCTCCCGCGCCATAATCCACCAAATATGCTCCTCGAGCATGCGCTTGATTGCATGGCCCTTAGCACGCTCACCGCGACTAAGCGCCCCATCTAGAGAATCACCAAAATGTTCTTTCAGGTAATCGACAATGAGGCTGGAATCAGCGATTTGAGTACCGTCGTGCTCGATATAGGGAAGCTTGCCTTTAGGTGCCGTTTCGGCAAAGTCTAGGCCAAGACTCCTAGTTTCAAATTCGATGTCCGCCATGCGCAAGTAGGTTTCAATTTTTAGTACAAACTGGCTGATGCAACCAAATTTCTCCCAAGCCGGACCAAACCGAAACAAAGTAATCACCGTTTCCCTCCAAATGATGTCTGCTGACAATACTAGTCTAGCCCAGTCTGCGAGATTGTGTCGATTCAATTCGGGGTTAGGTCATCAAAGGGGACATCCATCAAATACACGCTAAATTTCAGCCATTGAACATCAAAAGGATAACCACATTATCTATGTCTTCGTTTTTAAGAATGATCAGCAACAGCTATCCCTAATAGTTCTTCGAAAAATGTGGGTTATACTTCCTATCTTCAGTGGTTAACGGGATATCAACCGAAGTTTCAGGTCCTAATCTGCTCAATCGAGGTGCCATTCTTCGGTGACATCAGTGTTAGAGTTACTGACTCGGAAGTTCGCGATGAGAACGGTAGATTGGTAAATTCATCGATTAGCCAATCATCTGTTTCTGACAAAACGCTACTCAACAAAGGAGCACAAACAATGCCTATGCAAGACATTACGCCACTTAATGATCAACTCGCAGACATCATCGTTAGATCAGACGAACCATGGATCGAAACGGAGGCCGACAAAGCCTGGCTAAAAGTCCTCTGGACTGGTCCTGAAACCGGCCGTTGGGCAGCCCTCTTTCGCTGGAAAAAAGGCTACGTTGCGCAGAAACACAAACACCTGTCTGATGCGCATACCTTTATTATCAAAGGTAAACTACAAGTGCGCGATGGCGTGTTAAATACAGGCGACTATGACTACGAACCCAATGGGGTTTTACACGACGCGACCATCGCCCTGGAAGACACAGAATATCTCTTTATTTGCGATGGCCCGGTGATGTTCTACGACGACAACGGACTCACCAGTTATCTTGGCTGGGAAGAACTTACCCGCATGAAACAAGCTGCCAACGCCCACAAATAACGACAGACCGGAGATTCCTCTCATGTCAGCAACACAAGACTTCGTCATGAATCAGACGATGCTACGCATCAAAGACCCGGAAAAATCTGTGCCTTTTTATGAGCAAGTGCTTGGTATGACCTTACTCGATCAATTTGATTTTCCCGAGATGAGGTTCAGCCTGTACTTTCTGGGATATCCCCAGTCCGAAGTGCCAACATCGCCAAAAGAACGTGCCGAATGGATATTTCAGCAACCTGCCCTGCTTGAACTCACTCATAACCATGGCACCGAAGCAGACACTGATTTCTCTCACCACAACGGCAACGATCAGCCGCAGGGTTTTGGCCACATTGGCATTTCAGTACCCGATGTCTATCAAGCTTGCGAGCGATTTGACTCGCTTGGCGTTGACTACGTGAAAAGACCAGACGACGGTAATATGAAGGGGCTCGCTTTTATCAAGGACCCAGATGGTTACTGGATCGAAATATTGTCCGCAAATGGGCTACGTGATTTGATTCTGGGGTGAAGCCACAACGTGCTCGATTCCTATAATCTTGATATGAGCGAAAAAAGACTTTGGACAATTGCTGATTGGCGTCATTTTGTACTTTTAAATTTGCAGGAAAAGGACGTTAATCCATCCTATGCCAAGCGGATACTGCTTCGATATTCAGAATATAGACTGAATATTACTAAAAACATCGATATGCACTTTGTAGAAGCCTTCCAATAGAGGTTCGCCATGAAAAACGTTGTTGTCGTTGGTGCAGGTCCTGCAGGCGCAAGCATTGCCTATTTGCTGGCGAATCGCGGCATCGCCGTGACACTGGTAGAGCGGCGTCGAGATTTCGCCAGAGAATTTCGTGGTGAGATCTTGATGCCCAGTGGAATCGAAGCACTGCAACAGCTAGGGCTTGGTGACGCGTTGGCGCAAACAGATAGTCATGCTGCGTCAGACTTTGCGCTATATATGAACAGCAAGCTGATATTCACCGAAAAATTGGACTCTGAGGTTTTTCAAGGACACCCCCCGCTTGCGATTTCTCAGCCTGCGCTACTTGAAGCCATTGTGGCAGAAGCCGAAAAACTCACCACCTTCACATTTGTACGTGGCGTGTCAGTGAAAGAACTGGTCGAGGATAATGAGACCATTACAGGTGTTACGATTCGAGAAGATAATCGTGATAGGTTCCTGCCTGCTGATCTGGTTATTGGCGCAGATGGTCGAAACTCAGTCGTTCGGAAACATCTGAATCACGGTGTGACCGAAAAAAGCCCACCCATGGACATCGTCTGGTGCAAACTGCCTTGCCCGGACGATTGGCTAGGTTTAAAAGCCTATGTTGGTCGTGGACATTTGCTTGTGGCATACCATACATGGGATCACAGTTTGCAACTAGGATGGGTCATTCTTAAAGGCACCTTTGGAGAGCTTCGCAATAAAGGCATTGAAGCATGGATAGAAGAAATGGCGCGCCATGTATCACCAGATTTAGCGTCTCATTTAAGAACTCACAGTGATGCTGCCGAAAAGCCTTTTCTCCTTGATACCGTGTCAGACTGCGTCGATGGTTGGAGTCAACCTGGGGTCTTGTTGATAGGGGATGCCGCGCACACGATGTCACCGGTAGGTGGACAGGGCGTCAATATTGCGCTGCGCGATGCGGTGGTTGCGGCTAATTATCTGGTGCCCTTATTGAATAATTCATCGACCTCAGTAACGGAGATAACTTCCGCACTTCACGACATAGAGAAAGAACGCAGAGTTGAAGTTGATTACATTCAAAACCTACAGGCGAAACCGCCGAAAGTTGTACTCAGTCGCGCGTGGTGGGGCGAACCCATTCGCCGACTAGCAGGGTTAGCACTCAGCACCCAGCAGATAAGACGAAAGGCTGCCCAGGGCGCGTCAGTTTTTCCATTTGGCGTGATAGACGTCAAACTCGATATTTGAGCAAGTGCCATTAAAACTAAACACGAATTCGCGTCTTAACGAAGCAACCAGATTCTATCGACTGCGCCCCAACGAAATGCGTCGCGGTTCAGACTCCTAGGATTTTAAACAGCTAAACAAGATCGCCTGTGTTTGTCGATTCATGCTGCGCGCTTACCGTGCAACCGAATCGCCAATGTATAAAAAGCATTAGCTCAAGCAGAAGCTATTTTCTTATCTAAGAGCGTCGAGATAATTTACACAACGCAGCAACATTGTTGACAATTAGATGCCCCCCCACGTGATTGCAGGCTGCCAAACGATTGGCTCGATCCTTGCTCCCTTTCTTTATCAATCCATTATTTTGCGACGACCGGTTCTGTGATTTGCAAACCACCATCTCGTTAAAAATAAATAAGGCGATGCTGTTCGATCGCCTAAGTCATGTTGCATGACAGCCATACAAAGCGTAAGTCACTTGAATTAGAAACGAACGTACCGACGCTACGCGAATAGAAGTCCATCAATAATAATCCCGGAGGAACTACGGATGAGCAAACTCATACTCTCATTAGACGGCGGTGGCATACGCGGTGCAGCTACTACGCAATTTCTGTCACACATAGAGGAGGAATTGAAACATCAAAATTCGTCCATTCGCGACTACGTCGATTTCTATGCAGGCACGAGTACGGGTAGCATTATCGCCTTGGCTCTTGCTACAACAGATCTTACGATGAGCGAAATAAACAAGCTCTACAACTACGACAATGCCCAAGAAATTTTTGATCCCAACAAGGGCTGGCTTCAAATTGACGGTATCAACGCGCCAAAATACGCGGCCAGCGGCAAGACCGCCCTTCTCAAAAAAAGGATGGGTGAAGCGACTTTGGACGACGTTGGACGGGAAAAACATGTCCTTGCAGTCAGCTACGCCATAGAGAAACGGGCACCAATGGTCATCAAATCAACCATCGAAGCCCATCGCAGTTTACTCGCCTGCGAAGTCGCGGATGCATCTAGCGCTGCACCGACCTATTTCCCAACCCATGAGATGGATATACCCGCCCAATCCGAGAATGACTACTTTCTGATTGACGGTGGCGTGATCGCTAACAATCCCACCATGTGCGCCGTCAGCGAAGTGCGTAATATTTGGCCGCATATCGAAATGGCGCAAATTCGCGTCCTGTCAGTCGGCACCGGCTTTATGGCTCGTAAGATAAACGGTCCTGAATCGAAAAAGTGGGGAGCGGCACAGTGGATCACCCACGGCCGAATACTTGACGTGCTTTCTGACGAACGCGTGGTCGCCTATCAGGCGATGGCGATTTTGAATCGTGGCGCATACATTCGTGTCAACGCAGAGCTACAAACTCAACCTGGCTTTCAGACACCACCGGATGACGCAATGGATGATGTGAGCCGAGTCAACATCAAAAAACTAAAAAAACTTGGCGACTTTTGGTTCGAACAGTATGGAGAGCAAGCTATCGCACTGATTAAAGGAAGCTATACGGGTCCATCGTTAGATCGGATTGACCCGAGCACAGGCAAACCGAAAATTCAAAGCTAACCGGTCGCACAGACCACCTGCATGCTTTCACAGTCATCAAAAGAATAACCACATCACCGATGTCTTAATATTGAATGATCATCAGCAAGCGCCATACATCATCGTTCTTCAAAAATGTGATTTATACTTCCATTCTTCTATTTGCTATATTTCTGCTAAAAACAACAGGATGGAATTGGCATGGAAACACTAGCAATTTGGGGCGAATTTTTAGGCGGAATCGGTGTCATCATCTCTTTGATTTTTTTGGGTTTACAGACAAAAACGGCCAATCGACTCGCCCTCGCAGCATCTCAGCGAGAGCAACGCCATATATGGCAGGAAATGATGATCTTCATGGCCAATTACAGCTCCGAGTACAGAGAGTTTCTAAATAACCCCGAGATGGCACCTGACCGCCAGACCCGAGCAGCCATGATGCTGTATGCAATGGGTAATCAACTGGACACATTATTGAAACTCAATCAGGAAGGCCTTGAAACAGACGATAACCTGCGCTACGTCATGGACGCTTTTGTTGGTCATGTTTCAACCCCGGGAGGATATGTATTCTGGCAAAAGATGACGGATGCGGATTTATACGGTGACGACGTACTTGCAGCGGTCAATACAAGGCTATCAACGGTGACGGTGCCGAATGAAGACCTTTTTACCGCTATGCATTGGCTCAAAGCCAGACCAGGGGAATTCCCACCCCAATGACTGTATGCTGGCCTAGCGATATAAACCTAAAGTTGCACGCCATACATCTCGAGAAATCTGGCGTTGTATTCTTCGTCCGACAAATCGCCTCCCATCTCGATCCATTCTTCTGAAGAAACGCTGTTTCTTGCCGCCATAAAACCTTCAGCGTCGGATCCAACGGGCCAACGCAGTTTGTATTCATCAGTGGTTGCTGCTTCAAGAATCGTTTCCGCCACCGCTTCTGGTCCGACAGCCCTTTGGAAACCTGCCATAAAGATCTTGCCGTTTCTTCGCATGATGGGTTGATAGGGAGAAGTTTTGTCGTAGCGTGTTTGTTCTGCGGAGTTCTCAAATATATTGGTCATGATGACACCTGGCTCAATGTTCACGACGCGCACACCAAATCTATACAGTTCATGCGCAAGGGATTCACCCAAACATTCCAATGCCCATTTGGACGCGGAATAGCCGATTTGATTTGGTGTTGCCATGAGTCCAACAGCGGAGGTGATATTAACAATGCAGCCAGTTTTGCGTTCACGCATCGATTTGATCACGGCTTGAATACATGACACAGCGCCAAAATAGTTCGTTTCAAAATACTGCCTGTGCTCCTCCTCTGGAGTTAACTCAAGAGGCGATGAGCCACCGATACCAGCATTGTTTACCAACAAATCAACGGGGCCAGTCTCCTCAATTTTACCAAAGGCGGCGTTTACCGATGCACCATCGCAGACATCTAACTGGATAACGGTGACATCTAGGTTTTTCTCAGCGGCCGCTTCTTGCAATGCGACGGCTTTGCTTGTGTTGCGCATACCAGCGAATACCTTGTAGCCATGCTCAGCGAGGTAAAGACTAGTGGTTAGGCCGATACCACTGCTGGTACCTGTTACGACTGCTATTTTCATAAATGATGTCTCCAAATTTTGCGGCGATTGTAACGGTTAACTGAGGATTTAGCACACGACAATTAGCGCAACGGCTGATCGAAAAATTTTATCTGCCAGTGCTATTTCGGCATTCTGACGATGATTGTCTGGCTCGCAGTCGCGAGCAACACACCATCTTGATTCCACATGTTAACCGAGCCATAACCAAAACCGTCACCGACAAAATCCATATGATTTTCACACAACACCCATTCAGAATCGGCTTGATTGGCGTAACGGATAGTGTTGTCGATGCTAGTGCAAGACATAAATTGGCCTAATGCATTGCCCAAAGCTGAAGGTTGATAGTCTGCGATGATCGCGAGCGCTCCTCGATCATGTTGAACATTTGGCATTCTGACCCAAAGCGAATTACCACCATCACCGCTAGGTTCTCCATCACCAGAAAAACCAAACATACCGCGCGCCAGTCGAATCTCAAGGTGATCATGTAAAGACGGGTCGTCGTGATGACCGTCTAGTGACGGACAGTTCATTGGCGCTTTTACTTTAGGTGGCTTAAGCCATAACCCTTGAGCCACGGGTGGTCGGCTGCCGCAAGCACCAAGCACCGTAATAATTTCTCTTCTTGGCTCACTGTTCGACAAATATCCCACTACACGACCTTGTGTCACATTGCGGCCAATTGCCGGCAGACTTAATTCAAGATCAAGAGCGGCAGGTTGCTGAGTAATGCCAAGGTATTGACCCGTGGCCCAGACAATGGGTTTTTCGGTTGCTTGCTCCAGCGCAATGACGCCTGCGGCCAGACCGACGCCGCCAAACAGCGAACCGCCGCCTCCGGTGGTCCGTTCGACAATAGGAAGCTGCCATCGATGGGTATCCAGAGGATGATGCATATCGAGAAATTCTGCAGAGGATATTTTCATGTGTCACGCTGAGTTTCGAAAAGCCGCGATTATAACCTTGGAAGGCTCCGACTGGAGTGGAATTTTTACGACTTTTTTTGAAGGCTATCGATCGCATGGAAGTGCGACTACCGCCGATTGAACCCACGACAACAATCCAGCCTGAAACCATTTGCAGATAAGCCAACAAGAAAACATTTCAAGGAACAAAAATCTTGTCAGCGATCAATCAGGCTGCCTGCAAACTGCCGCTATTCAGGTGTTGACCTGCCTCTACAAAGAACGACGCCGCGGACTTTTTCGCAAAAACAATCCATCGAGATACTCCTAGGATCAGGGATAAATGCCTTTTAAGCGCCTATCTTCAACCAGGCAAATGTTTTATTGGTCTAAATCTAACAAATGGGTTGTGTCAAATCGAAATGGGTAGAAATTAGCCCCAAGGCCTTTTTGTATTTTGTATATCTTGCAACCTATTAGTTAGACGTCGTACTAGCAGAATTCATCGACACAACACGGCCACTGACCAAGATCGAACTATCCTTGCGGTGTTGCCGTGGAGTTGATAAATCTAATACTGAAGTGTTATCGGCGAGGGCCGGCTTCAAAATGACGCCGCAATTAAAGGGCGAATCTAAGTGTAATTTGCAAAGACGGAGGTAGTGTTATGAAAACTGTAATAAGTAGTTTGGTGACTGCGCTAGTGATGATGTTCTGTTCTGCGGCCGTGCTTGGAGAGGAACGTCCAATGGAGTCCTGGACGTGCAGTTACAAGGAAGGCAAAGGGCTCAATGACTTGCTGGCAGCACGTGATTTTGAGTTGAAGCAGGCGGAAAAGGCTGGCATTGATCTCGGGAATCAGTTCTTGTGGAGTTTATACAAGGGAGACAGAGACTTTGATTTTGTCTGGCACGCTCCACACGACAGCTGGGCAGCATTCAATCAGAGGCAGGATAGCATCATGGCTTCTGCTCAGATGTCCAAAGCCCAAGCACGTTATGACGACATCGCTACATGTCGCGGTGTGATGGGCGCGATGAATGTCCTCCATAGCCGAGGCGTAGGTACAGAGTCCGATAATTACGTGGTGGCATCAAATGCCTGTCGTATCAAAGACGGCGTGAGCCGAGAAGATATGGTTGATCTTGAAAACCACATCGCAGGCGTCAGAACAGCGATGGGCGATCAAGCACCGCTGATAACTGCTTCAATTCGCATGATTACCAGGGGACCAAATACGCCTGATTGGGTATTGTTCAGCACTCACAACAACATGACCCAAAGAGGTAATTCATTAACGACTATGCGGCAGATGGAGCAGGCACAATCTCAGTTCCGCCACTGGCGGACAAAGCTGGATTGCAGCTTTAGCCTTTGGCGCGCGCAGCAAGTAATGGGCGCTAACTAATCCTCATCAAGCTGTTCCTTTAGGCGCTTAAAAAAAAGAGACCGCTTTATCTTGTTGCGCAAGATTAAGCGGTCTCCAACACTTCCTTAACTTCAGCGCGGCTAAGATAATGCCGTCGGGGTCGCTTGAGTCGTGCCCGCCTTTTCATGTTTTTTACCCTAGCTCCTAAGAAAGCGCTAGCAGGCTGTGTGATAAATAAAGGCTTATCTGCTACTGTCTATCAAGTGTCTTTTAAGGAGAAAAAAATGTCATCCGATCGTATCAACATCTTCTACGAACTCGAAATTAAAGACGGTAAAGCCGACGAACTCAGAGAAATCGCTAAACAGATGGTCGCGTTTAACGATGAAGGCGAACCAGAGACGCTGGTTTATGACGTCTACATTAGCGAAGACGAAAAGCTGTTAACTTTCTGGGAAACTCACGCAAATAGCGATGCTTTATTGTTTCACGCCGACCGTTTTGCCACAGGACAGTTTGTAGGCGAGGTTCTTGAGCGGACAGAACGCACAAGACTTTGCTTATACGGCAACATAACAGCCGAAATTAGAAAGTGGGCATTGGATAACGGCTTTGAAAATGAATATCACGAATCGATCGACGGCTTTCAGCGTGTCTGAAATTTACCAACCTCAAAGCGTTGTCTAACAGGCTGGCCTGTTAGACAACACAGTCTTCAAGTTACATAGTCATCGGTTACTTACCCGGAATCATCACATGTGAAAGTGGTGTTCCTTCCCACATCAGCCATGGTTGATGTGGGTCAGGCACATTCGCAAATCCAGTTGTTGCAGCGGTCAAATTAGGAATAAAAATTACGCTCATAGGCACAGCATTTTCTACAGCATCTCCTCTCAGCCTGTATAAAATGCCGCCTTTTGTTGGAGTGATGGTACCCTTCTCAACCAAATCTAACAAATAATCGCGATTTCTCACTGGTGAATCGTTAGCCGCATTAGAAGACGAATAGCTCAGATAGTTATCCAATCTTTTGTGATAGCACATCACAAGGAAGCCAGTAGCCGGCGAGTCTGCACGACACATCATGTCGTTAGAGCCTTTGCGTAGCACTTTTTTTTCACCTTCGTCGTTCACGGAGATGACTGTCGCACCAGACTGTAACGAAGGGGGAAGCGGCAATACCGCCTGAGCAACCAACGTTTCTAACGCGTTGCGCTGCTGGTCCGATGCCAAGGCATTGGACAGCACCCCCAAACCCAAACAAAAAATACTCATTCTAACGATCAATTTAACCATCACTCTGCGCTCCCTGTTTGTTATATTTCTATTCAGTTATCGTAAAGAAAAAAGTCAAGCAGTGTATTGATGCAAGAATGCATATTGCCGACGCGAACGCGTCTCGATAAAATTTTGAGTCAGTAGTCACTTGCTATTCGCCCTATGTTGCTTTTGAAACGACGGCAAACTAGACCTAAAAGTTACCGAATTGCAAACCTACATGCACGAGGATAACCAAAACTCAAGTAAAGAACAATTCAGTAGAACCTACCCCGCCTAACAAAGCCGCCAATGGCGCAACCAACACAGAGTAAACCTGCGACCGCTATACAATCCGAATTTACGCCTGAACTAACAACCACATAGCGTTTGTCCGACCTTTAAATCTCCTAGCGATTAACCCAACCACCTGTAAAAAAGCAGAGCATTGGCTGTTTAGATATCCCGCCTCAGGCGGCCTGGTAAGAGCGATTCCAACTTAACCGCTAACGCCGAAAAACGGGCGCGTAGTTTGAGCGTTGCGTCGAGCCGCTCAAAGCTGTCGACGGTTTGGTAGGGCAAGGCCAACATCGCGGGTGTAGCAACGAGCGTCAGGATCGCAGCGAACGCCATACCTGAAACAATAGCTTGTGATAAAGGCACCCACATCCCAGACATTTGGCTGCCGTGCACGACCGTCCTATTGATGAGATCAACGCTAAAGTTCATAGCCAGTGGTAAAAGACCGAAAATCGTGGTGAGCGTTGTCAGAAGTACTGGCCGCAGTCGCTGTGCGCCTGTTCGCGTGATGAGCGTTACGTAGTGAATGCCTGGATTGCTTCTTCGGATGTTATTAAAGGTGTCAATGAGCACGATATTGTTATTTACAACAATGCCAGCAAGCGCCACGATGCCAATACCCGTCAATAGCGAGCTAAAAGGTCGGTCAGTCACAAGCAGCCCAATTAGCACGCCGGCGGTTGACATGACGACCGCAAATAAGATCAGTAGCGCTTGATATAAGCTATTGAATTGGGTCACCAGCAAAACAAACATCAAGAGTAAAGATAGCCCAAAGGCAACCATGGTGAATTGCTGAGACTCCTGTTGTTCTTCATCAGCACCCCTAAAGTCGATATCCAGACGGGGATCAAATTGCTGATTTTTGAGCCATGATTTTAGCTCCTTTACTTTGTCGTCAGCTAGCACCTCAGCCGCCACGCCCGCGCGGATATACTCCACAGGCTTTCCATCGACGCGTTGAATGGTGTCGACATTGGTTGAAGCCTCGCGGGTCACGAAGTTTGAAATAGGAACGAGTCCCTGGCTTGTCAGTATCTTAAGTTGGTCAAGCGCGCTGATGCCTCTCTCTTCCTCGGGGTAGCGCACACGAATATCAACAGCATCATCTGATCTGTCTGGTCGATATTCGCCAATTTTAACGCCGTTGGTGATTAATTGAACGGCAAAGCCAACGGAGGTCACATCGGCGCCATAGAGTGCGGCTTGAGCTCTGTCTACTGTGAGCTTCCATTCCAGCCCTGGCAGCGATCTTGTATCGACAATATCCCTTAATCCCTCGACCTTTTCCATGTGAGCAACGACCCGCGCAATTGCAGGCTCCATAAGCGCCCGATTAAAGGACGAAAATTGCACTTCGATAGGCTTTCCTTGACGGGGGCCGTTCTGCATCTCTTCTATTTCGACAGTGAATCCCGATAGGTGACGGGTTTTCTCTCGGATATCTTCGAAGATATCCCTGCCTTTAATCGTCCTCTGTGTTTCGGGCAACAGTTCGATATACATTTGACCTATGCGGTCAGATGCACCTCTCGATGGGCCACCTGGTATCATGGTGTATAAGTTGATGTCCTTAATTCCCTCAACGCCTACGACAATACTTTCAACCTCCGATACCAACTCGTTAATTTCAGAGGCTGACATATTGCCTTGGGCTTTTACCCGCACTAATCCAAATTGCGGGTCGGAATCCGAGAAGAAAATCGCGCCCCGCCCAAAATTGTTATACGCGATAAAGCTACCGACTAGCACACTAATAGTGAGCACCATCGTGAGCCAGGCGTGGCGACTGCACCAGCCAAGTAGTCGAGCATACCAGCCAGTGATACCAGCCAGTGTCGTTGGGTCGCCATTTTCCATGATGTCAAGATCATGCCGGAACTTGTCTTGTCCTTTAGCCGCTTTCCCGAATACCGCGCCTATGGCCGGTCCGAACACAAGCGCATACAAAAGACTGCCAAGCAATACAGTAAAAACGGTCACTGGCAGATAGCGCATAAACTTGCCGATCATCCCAGGCCACAGCATAAGCGGCAAAAAAGCGGCGAGCGTTGTCGCGACCGACGCGACCACTGGCCAGAACATGCGTTTCGCAGCCTCGTTATACGCGTTGCTACGGTGTACGCCTTCAATCATTCGTCGGTCAGCGTATTCTGTGACCACAATAGCGCCATCTATTAGCATCCCTAATGCCAACAACATGCCGAACATAACCATTAAGTTATAGGTGTAACCAATTTGATGCAGAATCGTAATAGCGAAAACAAGTGAAACAGGGATGCCCAACCCAACAATCAAACCAGATCGAAACCCCATCGCAGCCACCACGATCACCATGACAAGCGCGAGCGCAGTGAGTATGTTGCCTTGCAGTTCCCGTACCTGCGTTTCCGCAACAGGTGCTCTATCCTGACTATAAAAAACCTGAACCTTGCCCGGCAAGTCGGCCCTGGCACTTTCAACAATCGCTTTTGCCTTAGCGACCGTTTTGATGATGTTGGCATTACCCCGCTTGATCACGTTGATAGAAATGGTACGTTGGCCATTCACCCGAGCGTAATTCGTGCGATCTTTGAAGGCCCGCTTAATAGTGGCAATATCCTTAACGGTAATTACCGCGTCGTTACTGGTTTTCAGCGGCAGGTCGAGAATATCTCTAGCTTCTTCTATCACGCTGGGCACCTTCACAGAGAACCTACCTTCGCCAGTATCAATACTGCCAGCGGGCACCAGTCGATTATTTCGCGAAAGCGTGGAGATTAAGGTCTCACCAGAAATTTGATAGGATTCCAATGCGATGGGATCAATGACGATTTCAAGCACTTCCTCCCGATGCCCTTGCAATTCGGCTTCCATGACCTCTGGAACACCTTCTATTTTGTTGCGCAGATCCAGTGCAATCTCATAGAGTGTGCGCTCAGGGACTTCATCGCCAACGAGATTGATTTGCAGGATGGGATAGTCTGAGGTCGATTCCTCGTTGATGAACGGTTCTTCTGTTGACCTCGGCAGTTCAGCTTTCGCTCGGTCGACGGCTTCTCGAACATCGATTAACGCATCAGTAACATCTTCGTCGGGATCGAACTCTACATTGATTATGCCGTAATTTTCTGTCGCGAAGGACGTAACCTCCTCGATGCCTTCCACGCTACGCAGTTCAATTTCCATGGGCATCACAAGAAGCCGCTCAGCATCTTCGGGTGAGATACCCTCATTAAAAAGAACGATCTGGAAGAAAGGCACCTGGATATAGGGGTCACCCTCGACCGAAATTGCTTTTAGTGAAAAAATACCGGCAATGATCACCATTAGCATGAGTAAGAGGGTCGTTCGAGTCCGGTTTACCGCCGCGTCTACCAAAGCGTTCATAACGCGGGGTGCTCGCTTTCTTTAGCGCCGCCAACTAAGTTTATCGACTCATGGGTCGCTTCAACCTTCTCGCCGGCAACCACAAGTTGCTGCCCGACTACAATCACCTTTGCCACAGCGGAAAGGCCGGTCACCCAGATACCATCGGCCTCATCTCTGAGGATATCGACAGGGTTAAACTCAACGATATTGTCGGCGTTGATGGTTCTAACCCCCATTTGCCCAGCATCACTCAGCACCAATAATGCGGGTGATATTTTTTGTGCGAGCAAGGACTCAACGGGAATAGCGATCTGCGCTGTCACGCCACTGGGTATTGATGAGTCACTGTTATCAACGTGTGCTTCTACCAGGTAGGTTCTCGTGCCTGGCTCCGCTGTCTTTGCAACAAAAGTAACGGCACCGCTCACGTGAATGCCCTCGGGCAATTTGGCGGTCGCAATTTGCCCTACCTTAACTGACAGCAGCTCGTTTTCGGCCACTTGGCCGACCAGTAACATAGGGTCCAAGTCGACCAGCGTGACACATGCAGAGCCCGGGACAACGTATTGTCCAACTTCCATATGAGACTTTTCGACGACGCCATCGAACGGCGCAATAATATTGGTCCTGGCCAGCGCGAGCTCGCTTTCTTTTAAACGCGCCCTGGAAGCAGCCAGTCGCGCTTTGGACTCAGCGATGGCGGTTTCGGACTGCAAACCCTGAGCAGCCAATTTTAGCGCTCCGTCAAAATCTATTTTTGCCTGCTCCGCACGGGCTAAAGACTCCGTGAGCCTTACCCGCCTGTCCTCAACGGAGATCTGGCACAGAAGATCCCCCTTTTTTACGGGGTCGCCACGCTCTATCGGACGATCAACCACTAGACCGCTTATCTGCGACTGAACAATGACCGAGCGTTTATTTTGAGTACGCCCGCGAAGGGTAAGCACACGCGGCTGCTCGGAAGCATGTAGGGTGCTGATTCTGACTCTGGTGGCAGGTCGTTCTTCCATCAACGCTGCGTTACGAAGATTGGCCTCAGCTACGCTGGATGCGGGTGGTGCTATCGGATCCCGTAGTTGGCCTGTTGCCAGCCACGCAATGACCAAAGCTGCAATGATGCCGGCGGTAATGTACGTGCTTCTCATAGCTAATGCTCTTCATCCTTGATTGACGATGGCGCAGATCACACGAAAGTGACCATAAAATGGACGCTCGGGGCGCATTGTAGCGATATAGCCGAAATCAGCAAGCACAGGCCCCTATATTGCTGGCATCATTTTGGATCACTGACACATTTGAGCACTTACAAAATTAAGTCCATGGCACACGCGTAACTAGAACATTGCGACCCCTTTTTCAGGAAACGGCCTGTTTGTTATCGACGCGAAAAAAACTCGTTTTAGTCAGCCATGTGTTACGCTTCTGGGGCGAAGATCAACACTATTGTTCCTCGACTTCGTTGCAGAAAACAAGGCCAGATACATGAACTACATCACAATCGCCGTACCTTTTTTTATCCTTTTAATCGCAATAGAGTTCATTTACGGCTGGCTAAGAAAGCGTAATACTTATCGGATTAATGACACCGTTGGCAGTCTGCAAATGGGTGTTTTGAGCCAGTCAAAAGGTTTTTTGCGACTTGGTGTGTCGGGACTCGTGTTCGGTTATCTAGTGCAAGGGCTTGGGGTGAAACAGCTGCCCGCAGACTCGATTTTATTGTGGGTAGTCACGTTTGTTGCCTACGATTGTCTTTATTATTGGAAACATCGTTTCGGACATCAATGGCGTATCATGTGGGCTTCGCATTCGGCCCACCACCAAAGTGAAGAGTATAATCTCAGCACAGCGCTTCGTCAGACCAGCACTGACTATATTGGTTTTATCTTCTATTTACCGCTGTACCTTGCAGGCGTTCCGACAGAAGTCATCATATCTGTTGGCAGCTTAAATCTAATTTACCAATTCTGGGTCCACACTGAGCATGTGCGTCGAATAGGCTTCCTCGAATGGATACTGGTGACACCTTCGAATCATCGCGTTCACCACGCGCGAAACCCTGAATATATCGACAAAAATTACGGTGGATTTTTTATTATTTGGGACAGAATTTTTGGCACGTTCAAAGACGAGGAGACTGACCGTCCATGTGTTTATGGTGTCACCAATCAGCTAGGTAGTTTTAATCCGCTATGGGCAAATTTATACGTGTGGTACGACACCTTTTTAATATCGCTAAAAACGAAAAGATGGTCGGATAAAGTCAGGGTTTGGTTCAAAGGCCCGGGTTGGTACCCAGAAGACGCACAACCATTGAAAGCTACCGACTGGCAGTACCCAAGCTTCGACCCGGACATATCGAATTTTTACAAAGGCTATAGTTTTGTTCAGTTTTGGGTCATCACGGCGGTGACACTTTGGTTACCCTCGACGCAGGATATCGTCTCTAGAGAGTTCATGCTCACCGTTTTTTTCTGGTGCATCTTTTCTTTGTATGTCCAGGGTGCTTTTCTGGAAGGTAGAACATATGCCAAAAAACTTGAGAGTGTTCGTCTTGGGTTGCTTCTTGTAGGGGTTATCTCGGCGCCGTCAGTTTGGCCCGCTTTAGGACCAGACGTCGTGAGCTTGGCATCCGTCTATGGGGCCGTAAGTTTCGGTCTGTGTTTTTTGTACGAAATATTCGCCAGGGAAAAGTCAGTCGCTACGGCGACTGAATAGTCGAGTTGCGTGACAAAATATCCCTGAGATACACAACCGAGACAAAAATATCTCGCCTCAACGACCAGTAAAGTTTGCTCCACGACGCTCCAGAAAAGAGGCAACACCCTCCTGATGGTCGTCAGAGGCAAAACACTCAGCCATTGCTTTTGTGTGACGTTTCATGTGTTCGCTTACATCGCCACCAAGGCCCTCATATACCAGTGACTTAACGCGCTTGTGAGAAAAGGGTGAGTTCTTCGCTATTCGGCTTGCCAGTGCCTGAGCAGATGCCGCAAGTTCACTGGAAGGTACGAGCTCATCGATGTAGCCGATGTCCAACGCATCCTGCGCCGAGAGCACGTCACCGGTATAAAGCAACTTCATTGCCCGCTGCACACCAATTAGTCTTGGCAACAGCCAGCTACCTGCTCCGGTGTCAGGCACCAGGCCTCGATGCGAAAAGTTCCATGAGAATCGCGCTGACTCTCCGCACAAACGAATGTCACACTGCGACGTGAATTCAGCGCCCATGCCAAATGCAGGACCGTCAATTGCACCAATCACTGGTATCGCGCAATCAACAATAGGCCACCATTTACTTCGCTCTTCTGCGGTCCCCCGCAAACCTCGCTCTTTACCGGGGATAGTAGAGAGGTCGGACAGGTCAGTTCCGGCACAAAATGAGCCAGGCACGCCAGTAATGATTAAGACCCGTGCTTCAGGATCTTCACTTGCTGCCGCCACCATTTCGATAAAGTCGCCGAGCATGGCGAAGGTCATCGCGTTGCGTTTCTCTGGCCGTTGGATTGTTAATGTCGCGACGCCATCGGAGACTTCGTAGGATAAAAACTCGCTCATAAGACCACCTGCTATTTGGAATTCATAAAAAAGTCATACTACCTGCGTTAACACAAGGATGCATCGCCAGTGACTAGTCACGCGAATTCCACACCTTGAATGTCTGCTATCTTGGCTTGTAGCGAATTAATTCACGGGCTAACGTCGCTATTTTTGACGGCATACGGTGCCGACATTCATCTTCCGCCGCGAGCAAAAATAGCCTCTTTATAAAACCCTGACATTGAGATGCTGATTTAAATCGCAAATCAGAGGCATGTATATTTTGCTCAAGCAGCAACGCTTTTAGTATTTCGCAGTTGTACGGAATAACCCAATGGTTCATCTGGGTTTGAATGACGAAATCCGATGCCGTTAATGCGTTAACTGTATGCGCCAATTGTTGTTGTGCCATAATCACTCCGTATATACGAATGATTATCATTCTCATTAAAATACGAGGTCTTGTCAAATGTTATTTGGCTCGCATGCTAACCTCTTCGGTTCGCACAACTTTTTGCTACTCTTTTAGCTTCTGACGCATTTCTGTACCGACGGCCACAAATCCATACTTCTCGTAAAAAGGGCGATTGTGCTCAGTTGCTTCAACCAAATACAAGCCTATCTCGGCACTACCTCTTGCTTTCGCATTATCGACAACCTTCTGAACAAGCAACCCTCCCAACTTTTTGCCTCTCGCGGCTGGCGTGACGATCAACTCTTCTAATTGACAATATTCACCACCATAGCGCATCGCCAAGTTATAACTGACGGTTACCATGCCAAGAATGACACCACCCTCCTCCGCAATGACTATCTGGCCGCGTGCTTTTGTCAGCAACTCCTCGAATACCTGGGTATGCGGAGGACGTTGATTTGAAGAGGTGGCTGTTTGCAGCTCTGCGAGTAACCCGACGCAATGCGTTAAGTCAGCTGGGTTAGCGTCACGTAGCACGATTGACATGTTCCATTCTCCGGATGTATTTCGGGTTCATTGCTGCCCGCAGTTAATGCGCATCAACAATCAATTCATCTGCGCCCCAGATTGTTATATGCGTGCGTGGCCGATTTTGATAACGTGGAAACGCTACAATTAGTCACCCACGGTTTACAACGGTTTGTCTATTATGAAGTTAACCCGATGACACGTGCCCGTCAATTTTTCGGAGCCGTTGGCTGGATAGTCTTTGTCTATATTATGGCAGGGCTGGCGGCATTTGGTTCTGCTGATGCACCGCAAATTTACGCTGAGTTCACCTTGGCCAGTTGGGCACCTCCTGCAACCGTCTTTGGCCCAGTCTGGACTTTGCTTTATACCATGATGGCGTTCTCCGCCTGGCTTATCTGGCGAGATCACGGTTTTGCAATCGCACAAAACTGGTTCCTGCTGTTCTTCGTCCAACTCGTAACCAATGTATTTTGGTCATGGTTTTTCTTTGCCTGGCTTTCTGGCTTTTATGCGTTTGTAAATATTCTGACGCTGATCGTTTTGCTATCAGTCACGATTGTGCTTGCATGGCGATTTAATCGATTAGCGTCAATGTTATTGGTGCCCTACTTTCTTTGGGTAGCCTTTGCAACTGCACTCAACTTTTCAGTGTGGCAATTGAATCCCGCAATGCTAGGTTAATTTTTTGCTCTGATTTGCTTTAATCACAGGCAATGGCGCGAAACGCGCGACTTGGCGGCGAGTCACATCTCCCCGATGATAGAGATGCTCGCATTGGCTACACCAGGAAAAGACAGCAAGCGCCTCTTCCCGGAGTATTGCTATTACCTCTGTTTATCGACAATGGTTTTTAAGCGGCTTTTTCCAATCCGTCGCTTGCTGGCAAGCCGGTTGGGAATACAAGCGGTTTACCGAATTCACGATTCATTGTACTTTGCAGTAGGACTGTTGCGTCCTCTACCGCCATCTCTCTAGAAACATGGATAGGCGCGAGGAAAGTCACACTGACGGGACCCGGTGTTATCTCACGACTTCCCTTAGGACGCATTTCACGCAGGCCCTTTAAGATCACGGGTACGAGTGGCACCTGCTTCTCTCTTGCTAAAATAGCAACGCCATGTCGAAACTTTCCTAGTTCGCTAGTGGTTGATCGTGTGCCTTCCGGAAAAATACATATGTGTTTTTCTTTGTCCAGCAACGTTTTAGCATAGTCCAGAGATTTTGACCCACCACCTCTGATGATAGGAAAATTGCCCAGAGCAAGGGACTGATACCAAGGCTGAAGAATTAGCTTCTCTTTGCCTTTCACGAACCAGCGATCAGCAGCTGCACCAAAGAACAGGTTGTCTTGAATTTCAGTTGGCAGCGCAGACATGATCACAGGCGTATCCATGTGGCTCTGATGGTTAGGTACGAAAATTGCCGGGCCCTGAATCCTGGATAAATTGTCACTGCCGAAAACAGTTAACGGATGGCAGTATTTATCAGACCACCTGAGATACTCTTTACGCCGAAACATTCGGCGAACGAGTTTGGCCCACGTCTGAGTTTGAAAGGGATGGGGTCCGCTGAATTCTGGATTGGTAGCTTGGTTTTTCATATCTCTCTCCGGTATATCGATTTACTATGTTAGAGCATCGCTGATTTTCCTTCCGTGCTCGGGAGAGATGTTGCAAATGTGGTGCCAACCTAGATGACTGCGGGTTTATGCACTTCCTGTAGCGTTTAGTCGGCTTTGAATACGGATATAGGATTTGCATTGCACAACAAAGATGCTTTTCAATAACCGTTTGAGCAATTAGGGTGCAAGAAAATATGCCATTGAAAATACAAAAGCGGAGCGCTACTAAATGACGATTCAGAATTATTCCCAAGCGGCTGAAAACAATCGAGCGCCTATCATGGAACAGCTAACGATAGTATTTGATCGCGAAGGTGTAGTGTTAGAAATCGGCAGTGGTTCAGGACAGCACGCGCTGGCATTTTCGAAGCACTTACCTCACCTCACCTGGCAACCCGCCGATCAAGGCGAGTATTTCTCTGGATTGCTCGCAAATATCGCTGCTGCCGGAGCCCAAAATGTATTATTACCTATTTATTTGGATGTGCAGGAACAGTGGCCGGATGCTAGCTATGACTACGCTTACTCAGCGAACGTTTTGCACATCATGCCGGACAAGCTAATGGCACCATTTTTTGCCGGTGTCGGAAAGATTTTGAAAGCAGGCGGCCTGTGCTGCCTCTATGGCCCCTTCAAATACAAGAAAAAATTTACCTCTGAATCAAACGCCAACTTTGATCTGTGGCTAAAAAATAACAACCCTCTCAGCGGAGTTCGAGACATCGAGGTCGTCGTTGCTCTCGCCGAACGTAACGCATTGTCGTTGTTACATGACCTCGAGATGCCAGCCAATAATCAATTGCTGGTTTTTAAAAAACAGACGAATTGTAGTGAGGTATCAGAAAACAGTTATTGAGATGATAGACCTTTGAAGGTTCTCTAGGGCGGCAAATTTCTCCACTACCTTAGGCTGACCCTTGCCAAAGGAACCATAAGACCTGGGACATCTGTTCTTGTGCAATATACCGCTCCTGCTTTGTCCGTACCCATACCCTCTGACCCAGATACGATAAATAGCATACGCAGATCTTCCCCACCAAAACAAACGCTGGTGCACATGGGCTGAGGAATTTCAATGAAATGTGATGCAGAGCCATCGGGATTAAACACACTCACACCGTGTCCCCCGCCTGCCAGCGCTACCCACACTCTGCCATCGGCAGAGACAACTAAACCATCCGGCCCCCCCGTGTCGACTTTGGCAAAAAATCGCTTTTCTCCCAGTGTTCCATCGTCTTCGACTGCATACTGGTAAACCGTTCTTCTGATGGAATCTGAGTGATATAGCGTTGCGGCATCCGGGGAGAACGCCAGCCCGTTATTCAGTCTGATATCTTCGGCCACTATCCTCGAACTGCCGTCGAGATCAATGAGGTACAAATTACCCGTTGCGGCGGTCCGCTCACCTGCCACTAGGGGACTTGAGGACAAAGAACCGGCGTAAATTCTGCCACTGTTATCCGTTGTCAGGTCGTTAAAACCAACAACACCCGCTGTGGTATCGCGATCAAGCAGGATATTGGTCTCACCACCACCAAAAGGTTTAAACGCTATGTTTCGACCAGAAACGACGAGACCTTGCTGCTCATGTCTAGCAATACCGCCTATCCCCTTTCTGTGCTCAAGAACCACGGTGACATCGCCAGTATTAGATAAAGCATATACGCCACCATCAACAGCATCAGAGAAAATAAGGCCCCGCTTGTTATCCCAAACAGGTCCTTCGATCAGGTTAAACCCGTCGGCAACTTTTTCCATCGTATCAATATCTCCTCGTTTCTTTCTAACGTAAAGTGCGATTTTAGTTTGCGTTCACCAGGATCTGCGCCGCATCCTTTTTAGTTAGGAAAGCTCTTCGTCTAGCGATGTAATTTTGTTCGTTTTAGGCTGTTTTTCTAGACCAATTTAAAGCCCTGTTCACTCAGGGGCATTGACCGCACTCTTGTCCCTGTTGCCGCAAAAATCGCATTGGTGACCGCCGGCGCGAGCGGCGGCAATGCAGGCTCACCTAATCCGGTTGATCTATTATCGCTCTGAATGAAGTGGACGTTCACTTCAGGCGTCGCTGCGATTCTCATCACGGGATAAGTGTCAAAATTATCCTGCTGGATAATACCGTCCTTCATAGTGATCTGCTGCATCGCCATTGTGCTGAGACCATCGATCACAGAACCTTGCACCTGGCTTATCGCACCACTCATATTGATGATCGGACCGACATCAACTGCCACAGTCACTTTATGGACTCTGAGATTGCGATTTTCATCAACAGATACCTCCGCAACTTCAGCAACATGGGCGGCATGGCAGAAGTAAAAAGAAAAACCGAGTCCTGTGCCCACGGGCATTGACCTGCCCCAACCTGATGCTTCAGCAGCGCGTTTGATAACATCGATCGCGCGACCTGTATTAAGAGCATTTACATTGCCCTCATCAATCCAGCGTCTTGACCCCATGAGCTCCAGCAAGAACTCGACATGGTCTTTGTCAGCGAGCACGGCGAGTTCATGAAGAAAACTTTGCTCAACAAAAGCATTCGTATTTGCCCCAGGCGCCCGCCAGAAACCACACGGGGTTTGGACCGGCATCATCGTCTGGCTGACCCGCGCATTGTCTAGCGCGACCATCGAAAACTCGTTACCCCCAAGCCCGGAACCGGAAACAGGCTTACCTTCCTTAGCGAAGCCAATGTAATGTTGATTCCACGCCGCAAGCTCGCCATTTTCATTGATCGCTGCTTTCATATTCTGGAAACCGCCGACTCTAAAAAAATCATTGTGGATATCATCGGTTCTGGTCCAAGTCAGCTTCACAGGCAAGCCTGAATGGTGTGAAATAGCCATCGCTTCTGAGGCAAAATCGTGTATACCTCGACGACCAAAGCCGCCACCCATTCTGGTAGGGTTGACCTTAACGTTTTCTTTTTTGACCCCAAATATATTTTCTGCAATGTCTTTAACATCCCCTGGATACTGACTCGGGATCCAAAGCTCCATCGCGTCAGGCTGGCTTCCGCTTCCTTTTTTAAAGTGAGCAGTGCAGTTCATGGGTTCCATACAAACATGCGCAACATATGGAAACTGATAAAAAGATTCCAGTGTCTTGTTATTAATGTCTGCCATTGCCGGATCAACATTGGCACCTTTAAGGGTGATTTCTCCATCTCCTTTTTCGGCAATTTGCTGTGCCTTTAAAATCATTCGTTCCCAGTCGTCGTGGGAAGCGGCCGATTCATCCCACTCGATCTCAAGCTTCGACTTGGCATTCATCACCGACCAGGTATCTTCACCCACAATCGCGACGCCCCCTTGCACACCCTCCCCAAAAGATCCTGGTGCAATATCAGCTCTGTCGTTAGGCGCAAGGATAAAAGTCTGGGTAATGCCGGGCAGTTTTATGATTTCAGCCTCATTAAAGCTGATAGCTACACCACCTATTCTGGGACACCGAGTATAAGAGGCGTATTGCATACTAGGAATGTCGACATCAATACCGAACTGAGATTGGCCCGTCACGATAACGAGGTTGTCCACGCCGCCTACGGTTGTGCCAATAATTGTGTACGAGCGTGGATCTTTGAACGATAGCATTTCTGGATCAGGCAACGGCTGCTTGACCGCAAGCGCAGCGAGTTGTCCGAAAGTCAAACTCTCGCCTGAGCTGTGGACCACGATGCTATCTCTGGCTTCGAGTTCCTCCCTGTCTACTTCCATCGTCTCTGATGCCGCGCTAATCAACATTTCACGTGCGGAAGCGCCCATTTTCCTCATAGTATTGAAATTTTTTGGTATAG
>ENA-ORDA01000853-ORDA01000853.1-marine-metagenome-genome-assembly--contig:-NODE-853-length-28469-cov-4.474958_pt1 | contig 28469 bp, 49 predicted proteins | sample MGYA00237778_ERZ508506 | MGnify/ENA primary metagenome ERZ508506 (study PRJEB26177, sample SAMN06267891) | marine metagenome | isolation source: Monterey Bay, California, USA | place: Pacific... | reverse complement strand
ACGTGCATTAGGTCTTAACCCATTATACGATATCTCTTCAACCAACAACCCTTTACCATGGACTAAACATTGGTTCAACAGTAGAGGATTACAGAATGCACCACAAGAGACGGAGATTGAATCCTATCTTATTGGTGGTATTAAACAGGATGTCAAAGAAGACACCTTTGATGGATTTACGTTATGATGGATGCAGTAGTATTGATAGGTATTATGTGGGTTGCACTAGTATCTTTAGTGTCATTCTTCTTTTTTGATGAGGGTACAAAGGGGGTGCAGAGAGACCCTTATTACGGGAAGAAAACAGGAACAATATATACTGCAAAATCATCACGAAGTGACCATCTATTGTGAGTTGGAATGATGACTATGCAGTAGTGTTGATGTCGGGTGGAGTTGAATCCACTGCAACACTTGATTGGGCAGTAAAGAAGAAGTATAAGAAACTTATTGCAGTCCATAGTATGTGGACAGACATAGAGATAACAGGGTCACGAGAGTTTAACCCAAACATACAAAAGATATGTGATTGGTATGATGTACCATTATATACATATAAACAATCTAACCCTTTAGAGGGATTAGATATTGAAGGGATTGATTATGTGCATTCCTCAAACCATTGGTTGATTACTGCAATGAATATTGCATCAAGGTATCCAACAATAAAGAACTTCCTTTGGGGAGTCAACAATGGGATAAGGGCAGTTGGAGATAGTGGTGGAGATTTTCCATTCCTTCCAAGGTCATGGCAGTTCACAATTGCATTTGACCAATATGTGCATAACATGGGTAAGGATGGGGGTCAACGATTATGGCCACCTTGTTCATTCATGACCAAGTTGCAGATGTGGGAAACGATTCCCGATGAAGTCAAACCACTGGTTCAATCATGTGGAAGACCACTTAAATACGATGGTGTATCACCATGTGGGGAGTGTTTTAAGTGTAATGAATTTAAGACAATGTTAGATGGTGTAACCCCAAAACCATAAGGAGAAATTATGATTGAAATATTTGGAAAAACACAATGTCCATTTTGTGATAAAGCAAAGTCTTTATGTGAAAAGGAAGGACTAGAATACACTTACAAACAGTTGGATACTGATTTCACTAGAGAAGAACTCTTTGAAGAGTTTCCTACTGCACGAACATTCCCACAAATCAGAGTAGATGGTAATGCAATAGGTGGTTATGACCAACTTGCAGAATATGTAAAACACGGAGACGTTTGGGAAGACTAATGAAATCATTTAGGTTATATCTTCCAAAAGAATCTGAACAGAATGTTCAGTGTGAAAGGTGGAAACATCTTTTTAGTATGATTGATAGAATCCATAATGAAGTTAGGGTCTACATTTCGGGTATAGAGTTTTCTGAAACGGACGCAAAATACCCATTACCATATGCAGTAATAGAAGGTAAAAGAGTTTCATTCGAACACTTGTATGAAATGGTTTTGGTGAAAACTGGTAAAGCTGAGGATGATTATATCCCAAAGGAAGATAATGGACAAGATTAAAGAAGATAAGTTCTGTAATGAATGCACTACAGAATGTACAATGGAACACTATGGTGAATATGAATTACTATATTGTCCTTTTTGTGGTGAAGAATATGATGAAGATGAATAATGGATATATTTTGCAAAGACTCTAAAATGTTGAAGATTGCAATTAATCTTGCAGAACAACTTGAAATCGCAGACGAACACAATGTTGCAGTTTATGTCAAACGATTACCACCCTCTTTCCAACAGAAAGGAATCATAGAATACCCTAGACACTTCAAAGACTCAACACATATTGATATCTATATCAAATATGACTCAGAAAGATATATAACACTTGCACATGAAATGGTACATTTAAGACAAGTTTTGACTGATGGAGTCATAGATGAGAACGAGGCATATACTCTAGAAAAGACACTAAAAGTGCTTGACAATGGGTAGCACTTTATAGTATACTAACAGTATGGAAAATAAAGTAATAAAGAGAATCTTCGTTGATATGGACGGAGTACTAGCAGATTTCAACACTGGTGTTGAAACATTGACAGGGAGAGAATTCCCTAATAACGACCAAGGTCATAACGACTATGACTTGAGAAAAGAAGAACTAACCAACAAGAGGTTATTCAGAAACTTACCACCTATGCCAGATATGTATGACTTAGTTGCATACATCAGACATACAGGACTTCCTTGGGAAATCCTAACTGCGGCTGGTGTTATCAACAGAGAATTAGTAGTGTTCGATAAGAACGAGTGGATAAGAGAACACGTAAGTCCTTCAGTGGTAGTCACTTGTACTATGACTGGTAGTCAAAAAGGTATGTTTGCAATCAAAGGAAGTGTCCTTATTGACGACAGACAAAAGAACCTTGATGCTTGGGAAGAACATGGTGGAATTGGTATCTTACACACTAGTGCAGAAGACACCATTGCACAACTGAAAGAACTAAGAAACAGTTAATTTCAGACGACTAAATAATAGACTGGTCATCCAGTCTATTCGCATATGAGGAACATAATGGAAAAATTGAAAGATAAACTAATACGATTTTGGAGATGGATATTCGCAGAAGAATATAACATTACCATCTATCGTCAATCAGAAGTATCGGGTCAAATGTATAAGTCTAATTATACTGCTCGTAAACTTCTAGTACAAAAAGAAAAACACTTAAAGTTCAGAGACTGGGATACCAAAAAAATGGTAGAGATTCGCTCATCCAGTGGATTGGACTATAAAATAGAGGAGATATAATGAATCAATTTTTTATTGCGATTATACTTGTACTAGGATTAGGTTCTTGGTATCTGTATAATGAGAATCAAACTCTCACTGCAAATAACTTTAAGTTAGAAGTTGCAGTAGAGGAACAGAAACAAACTATACAATCTATTAAAGACAACCTTGAGAAACAAGGTAAAGCACTTCAGAACATGACAAGGAAGAATGCACAAATAGAGGCAGACAAAGATAAGTACTTGTCTATATTATCGAAACATAACTTTGAGAAACTTGCAATTGCAAGGCCAGGGTTGATGGAGATACGATTTAACAATGGAACGAATGAAGTATTAAGGGAGTTAGAAAATGACACTAAGAACATTAGTAGTATTGACGACACTAGTTCTAACGACTAGTGCATGTTCCTTACTAGGAACAAAACAGATTGAGGTAGTATCAAAACCAGTGCAACTGGATATCATACAACCTACATTACCAAGAGACATATCTCTACAAACACCAAAGTGGTATGTGGTATCAGAGGCACGAATAGCAAATCCATGTCAGAAAGTCATGAGACTGAATGAGAATGGTGAACATATTGTCAATGAAGATGGTACACATCAAACAACTAGACCAAAGACATGTGAACTAGAAGAGAGAGAGAATCCCGAGTGGCCAGTTGGTTACACTTACTTGGATAGATTTCTTGACGACATGAAAGACCAAAACAATGGAGATGTTGTATTTGTTGCAACGACTGTTGGAGACTATAAGAAAATGACAATCAACAACCAAGAGATTCGTAGATACATACGAGAACTTGGAGAGGTCATTATATATTATCGTGATGTGACATTACCAAACGGAGAGAAGGGAGTAGGAATTGAAGGCACCAAAACAAGTAATTGATTCAACACCTGTTGATATACCTTCTATAGAACCTATAGAACCTATAGAACAAGAGGAGTCTACATTACAACCTACTGATTTCCAACCTGCACCTACTGAAGTGTTGCAGTTGTTTCCTACTAACATGTTGAGAGGTAGTTTACCACTTGATATGAATACTATATCTAATGATATTAGAGGATTGGTAAATAAAGTTAAGGAAGTAGAAGGTAATGATACTGCAAGAAACTATACTACCTATTTCAATGAAGAGATAAGAACAAGTATGCATGAGTTTGAGTGGTTCAAAATGTTCTCTAATATCATAAAGGATACTTATGTGGAGTTCTGTAAAAATATCTATGCACATGAACTAGACTATTTACAAAGAGATGACATACACCTATTTGCATGGGCAAGTGTCTACAATGAAGAACATTCACATGAGGTTCATAATCATGTCGACTCCTTTATGTCGGGAACATGGTATATAAAAACTAATGATGATACTGCACCTATAAAATTTATCTCTCCTAATGTAATGACAACATTCCAACACACTTCTGTAGATACATACCATTCAAGAGAGAACTTTCCTAACATGCATTTTATGGGTACTGAATGGTTAGAAAACGAGGTTCATTTCCATCCAGTAGAGAGTGAGTTCTTATTATGGCCGTCTTACATGCAACACATGGTTCCAGTGAATACAGTTCCACAAAAAGAAAACTATGAGAGAATATCATTGTCATTTAATCTAAAACATAGACTCAATATCAATAGTAATGATACTGGACATAATATGTCATATAAAGGTATCTTATGACAATAGGGTTTACATGTGGTGCATTCGACCTATTACATGCAGGTCATGTAGTGATGTTAAAAGAGGCGAAAGAGAATTGTGACCATCTAATCGTAGGATTACAAACAGACCCATCAATAGATAGACAAGAAAAGAACAAACCAATACAGTCAGTTTACGAGAGGTTCGTACAATTGTCTGCAGTGAAGTATGTTGATGAAGTGATACCATATGATACAGAAGAGAGTCTAATGGACTTGATTCAATCTACAGAGTTTCATTTGAGGTTTGTGGGTGAGGACTATATAGATAGAGACTTCACTGGAAAAGGACTACATGAAATATATTATACAGACAGGAAACATTCATTCTCAACGAGTGATATGAGAGGTAAATTAGGATATGTCAAAGAATAAAACATACGCAATGGACGAACTCTTTAAACAGAGTGCAAGACACTTACCAGTATTTGATGAAGACAATCAAGTATTGACCATAGATAACTTCTATGAAAACCCCGAAGAGATACATGACTGGTTAACTAGTCAACAGTATCCATTGTGGAAATACTCCACTGAAAGAGATACAGAGAATGCACAAAGATACAATGACTGTAGAATAACAAACAAGGTAGCACACCCAACAAGATTATATTTTGCAGAGATGGAAAGAGTCCTTGACCAGTGTAGAAAATACTTCCACAAAGGAGAATACCACTGGGATATGATACAAGAGTTTAATGTATTCCAAACAATAGAAGAGTTTGACACTAAGGTGCAACACTACCCACATATAGACAGTGAACTGCATATGTCTAACAATGCATCAACACTTAACATGTTAGTCTACTTGGATAAAGAAGAGAGTGGTGGTACTGCAGTATATGGTGGAGAGTGGATTACTAATGATGAAGCACATTCATTACTGTATCCTGTAGAAGAGAGATTTACGATTGACCATATCATTCCTGCAAAGTTTAATCGTTGTGTTATATTTCCAGGCAATAGACTGCATGGTGCATACATAGATGATTACACTAAATACTCGGGAGAGAAGTGGAGATTCTCACAAGTACAATTTTTCCATCCACAAAGAGGACAACAATGAGTTTTGTAATATGCGAACACGGGGCACTTTCACCTGAATTGTGTGATGAGTTAATTAACATGTGGGATAGGGCTCCAGTCACTGAAGTCTTTAATCCTGATGAGAATCGTTCAGATTTGGTTCAACCAGTCAATGACGAAGACAACGATAGATTAAAATATGAAGACCATTTAGGTCGTTCAATATATGTTATTGGTGGTACTAATCCCGACTATGAAATCATAGAGAAGTATTGCACACATGCAGTGCCTGAACATGAAGACTTTAAACAGATATCTTATGTCTCTATAATACAATATCCCGAAGGTACACATATGCCTTTTCATAGAGATAACGCAGATGCTGGAGATACAGGAACAGTAGTGTACAATTTAAATGATGAGTTCAAAGGTGGTAAATTCCATGTTGACGGACACACATTTATTCCATTCTTAGGAAACATGATTGCATTCAATGATTCAAACAACAGGTGGCATGGTGTCGACCCAGTGTTTGGTGATGAAAGATTCTCATTGTGTATATGGTATACAGACCCTGATAGAACTCCTGAAGATGAGGACGACAATCAAGAAGAGGATGTACAACAAGAACAACAATCAGAGAAGAAACATAGTTATGCAATATTGCCTGAATGATACACCCCGATTCAGTCAAGTGTTATGTATGTAAGGATTCTATTCTAGTAGAAGAAGTGAAATACCATACTGCAAGGGGAGAAGGGAACATTAAGGTCTTTTGTGGGCCTGAATGTAGTTTAAAATATTATGGAGAAGTGAAATGCCAATCAAATACGGAAAAACAGTAATCGCAAAAGATAGGAATACTGGTAAATTAACAACAACACACGAGTATATCAAACAGAAACCAATTAAGGAACTGATTGAGGCATACAATAAACCAGTAGTCCCTAAATTGAGACAGAAGGTAAAGAATGAACTCGTGAGAAGAGGTGGTGTTGTGTTTGAACCAAAACAAGAACCTACAGGAGACATTACTGAAGGACTCGCATAATGGATTATGTGGAGAGGTTCAAGTATGACGGTTATTGTGTCATACCAAATGTAGTATCAGATACTGAAAGTGTAGACTATCTTGAGACAGTAAAAAATGTCATACAACGTCATACCCCTATCAAAGACTATAAGGGTAGAGATAACAGATTATACAATCTATCTAAACTTGAACCGTCATTTAGTTCTTTATATAAGAATGAGACCCTAGTATCACTTGCAAAAGAAATACTCAACTGCGAATCAATAGATGTGTGGAGAGATAGACTATATCCATGTGAAACCATAATGCACCCACCATTACAAAATTCAAATAGTGCTAAGTGTTCTCCAAATAAAACATTAACATGTTATGTGTGTCTTGTCAGTGCAGAAGGTATGAGTGTTCAACACGAATCACATTTAATACTAGAGCCAATAGTACACAATCATATGAATAGTGTAGAGGGTGAGAGTACAATTCACCCAGTCTTTTGTAAACTTACAGAGTTAAAGGAAAATCTTTGTGCAGTTTTTACTCACATGGATACTATAGTTGAGGGTAAGAACCCTATTGAACTCACTGGTACATGGAGTCCAAAGATTGTATGGGAATATGTAGATACTAATTCCAAGAACATAATGTCTAAAGGTAATATAGAACATGGACGTATTACACTATAAGACACATGGTTGGGTACACATAGAGAATGTGATACCACAAAACCTAATTGACATAGTCACTGAGGTTAGTCAAGAGTGTAAACAAATTGCAGTTGAGAATGAATACACACCTGCACCTTATGGAACTAGACTACACTGGAAAGGATTAGGTTGTGCATCTAAGTATGAACCTAGACTGTTGGAGTGTTATAAGTCAGAAGTCAATCGTAGGATTGCAACAGAACTACTTCAAACAGAAAACATATATCTATTCAATGACCAAATAGTACTGAAACTACCCAACGAAGAGTTTGAGTTTGAGGAACACTATGACAATCAGTACAGTTCTAACAGAGACAATAGGATACATACCATTAATCTATCGTGGATACTAGACGATTTTACAGATGATAACGGAACACTAAATATGAGTGGACAACAGATATATCCAAAGAAGGGAGATATAGTTGCAATACGAGGTGACATGATACATTCATCTAAACCTAATAGGAGTGATAAGAGTCGATTGTTATATGCATGTGTATTCACTGCACAAGAGCCAGTGATACATGAGAACTTTTATAAGGAGAAATGGACATGAACGTAAATGACCCTGCACCTGAAGGTAAGATAGAGAGTATGAGGTTCAACCCCGATAAGGAATGGGTTGGAGACAATAAGTTCAATAGTCAGTTCTTTGGATTGATAGAACTATGTCAAGACCTTAGAGACTGGGGTGTAAAGAATGCACAATTACTAGAGATAGGAACCTATAAAGGAGAGTCTAGTATTATATTTGCATCAACATGGTTGTTTGACCATATAGTGACACTGGATAAATATAATTTGCCAGAACAATACTACCCTTTGAACATGTTCTTAGACAAAATGACATATCACTTCATAGACTCTAAGGATATAAAAGAACACTATGAGGATAACACATTTGATGTTGTCTATATAGATGGAGACCATGAACCAATAGGTCTTATGAAGGACATGCAAAACGCAAGGAGTCTTCTAAAGACTGGTGGATATATGTGTGGACATGATTACAATCCAGTATCATGGTCAAACACGGTAGACACTATTCGTGGTTTTTTTGGAAGAGAACCCGACAAGGTCTATAGTGACTCAAGTTGGGTATATAAAGTTTAAGAGTGGGGCTATAGCTCAGTTGGGAGAGCGACTGGTTTGCAATCAGTAGGTCGTGGGTTCGATTCCCTCTAGCTCCACCATTTTTGGAATACATGGAATTTAAAGAAGTATTGGAACACCCTGTTCCACATATACGAATAGAGAATGTCTTCAGTGAAGAGACACTTGAATCATTTAACGAAATGTTGAGTGGTGAACTCATTCATAATAAAACCAAAGCATATGAGTTGTACTACCCAGTAGGAGGGTTTCAACCAATCATTACAGAAACCTATAAAGAGATATTCGATAGACGATTTGAACTCGCAGAATCATTAGGGTCAGCACTACCCACTGGCACACACAAAGAAAGAGGTATGATTCAGGGCTATAAGGGCCCTAACGCCTACCGATTACACCTAGATACAGACAAAAAGATAATGACAAGTGTAGTGTATCTATCTCCACAAGAGAATGTGGGGACAAAGTTCTATGAGAATGGAGAGGGAGACGGAATGTATGAAGACCCATGGAAAGTCAATTGTGGTTATATATTCTGTAGAAGTGAGAACTCATGGCATAACTATGAGAACCCACAAAATAATATAAGATGGGTCGCAATGTACAACATTACAAATACATAAATACTATTGTCACACAAATGACACATAACTGAAACAGTTAAGACACGAAGACTAAGTACCTATATGGGAAGTGCAGTTGTCGGATAGTTTCAAACATAAAAGGAGATAACAATGCAACATTACGCATCATTGTCTGCCTCGTATCTTAGGACACTTGCAGACAATTTCAATACTATGATGAAGAGTGGTAGATTGACGAAAGTCGCTAAAACTTTTATAAAATAGTCGCTTGACATAACCCGTGTATACACGTATAATGTATACATGGGTTTTATAAATCTTAATAGTAGTTTGCGATATGGGCCGAGTGGTAAGAGAAGAAAGACTAAAGCATTTACCACTAAGTCTAAACGTACTAAATACAATGAACTTCTTTCACAACAACAGGAAATCTATGACCAAGTGATGAAAGAGGTAGAGGAATATCCCTCATATGTAGGAACGAGTACAGGTGCAATTACACCTTTACAAGAACCTATGCGATATACTGGAGAAAGGAAGTATCTTGGTAGTTTTACCATGCATAAGTCCAACATGGTGCCTGTCTTTGAAGATGACAAACAACATGCAATAGATATCGCTCGTATGAGACGGTAATAAATAAACTTGAAATATATTATTTACAGGAGAAGTATATAATGGGAATTAAAATTATCACACAAAAGTTTGGTGATACAACAACAGAAGATGTCAATAGATTACATCTAGAATTAAGTCGTAAGAGAGTTTTTACGATGACACCCGAGAGTCCAATAGAACTCTATTGTCACACGGATAATCCCGAGGGACTACACGAAGACATTAATATAATCAAACTCACACCAAGAGATGACATTACAGATAACAAATTCTATAATGTAGAACTCTTTGAGAAATTCAGTGAGGATAAGGTTATACTATGGGACGCAAACCTACAACCACTTGACCTATGTCAGACACTAGTCATTAAAGGTTTCCCTATGAAAGGAGACTTTAAAGAGGCCATGGATTTCATACCCGATATGGATTTAGAGTTAGGAATGAAGATTAAAGAAGAAATGTATCCGTTTATTCAATGTCCAACCAAATGGTGGGATTTAGATGAAGATGGTAATACAGGACTTGCAGATTACTTCATTGCATTTTGGGGAAACAACTGTTCACATCTAACCCAAGTATTTGAAAAAGACCCCAAGTCTGCACAAGAAACAGACTTCGCAACTTTCATTAAGAACTCATTCAAGGGTATTATATTACCAACAGAACCAGGCGTGTTCGCACCTTACTACGTCAGTAATAAGGAAAGGACTGATGCACTCAACGACCAATGGGATACAAACGTAAGACCATTTTTCCCTGATGCATGGGTTGGACACGGTGGAGAAGAAGAGGCTCCCTTTCTTGAATGGAATCATGAGTATAGAGATGTAACGAAACAAGTACAATTCTTATACCTTGATACCAATAATGGAGAGAATAGACCCGAAGAAGACTGGTATCTTCAGTTGTGGTTCCTGTAAATCATAACACTTCCCACACCATTTATGAGAACTTCCTTACACACGAGGAATGTTCTCATATCTCACATGTCTTGCAACGAGACGAAGAACGCATTCTATCCATACCTAACAACGCCGCACACACGACACCTTACACGGGACTCACGAATCAACACATAGTCTACAACTGGTTAAACCATAGAGACATACGTCCTCTGAAGATACCACAACGACTATTAGAACTACCCCTATTCGAATCATACAATCATTTAAAGATACAATGTTGGGGGAACATACTACGTCAAGGTGAGGACATCACATTACACCAACACCACGGAGACGAACTGGAACCTACCACACTCACGCAACGAGGGTCACACTACCCACCATACCCATTGTTCGCATCCAACATATTCCTAGATGGAATAGAACCATCCTACACACACTACGAAGACACTGGTAAGACGGTCAACGTCAAAGGAGACATACACATAGTAGGGTCACTAGTAAGACATTCAGTCAAGACTAATATACACCGTACACCACGGATATCACTCGCAATGGATATATTCTATGACGAATTTGATAAGGTATCAGAGTGGGGATTCTTTAACGAGAAGAGGTTTCTAGACGTTTATAGAAGTAACGTCTAATAATATACACACGAGTATACGCAACACCCGTCATACATGCAGTAATGGTTGTACCAATTGCAAACGCAGAGGTCATTCCCAGTATATCTATACAGATATAAAGGCCAATCAGATTCAAGGGATAGTTAATCAGTAACCCAGTAAAGACCGTAGTAAAGGTTTCTTTATGTATTTGTCTCGAACTCTTAGACATATTCGTAGATACCTTGGTGTAGAGGTTGGTTATTAAGAACTGCAATGAATTCATCCATAGTCACTATATGTGTAGTAAAGGGATACCATTCTAAGTGTTCATAGATTGTTTTACTAGGTATATGAGAACCTCTGATAATGTACACCTCTTTGTATCCGTACTTACGCCAATACTTCCATACGGTGTGTGGTAACTTCTCTTCAGCACTTCCAATACTATTCTGATTCTTACAATCAACAAATAAGGTAGACTTAGGTGTTTCTATGATAAAATCAATACCATTGGTCTTTGCACGTTTGTAAGATATATCATTGGTATTGAGAAATAACTTCAATTCCTCCTCCATTACCTTACCCGAGGTATTAGCATTACTTGCATCTGTTAACATACACCTATTATACCACTCTGAAACCCTTATGTATAGGGGGTTTTGAATATAATTCAGATGGACTTCGTAGGTGATTGAATATAATGTGTGTAGAAGTGTGCAGAAGTGTGTAATAATAATGGTCATGGAGTCGGTCAGAGAGAAATGCAATAAAGTCGGTATCAGAGCGCTTGTTCGGGGGTCTAAACACGATATTTACTCGGGAGTCAAGCTGCACCCTACCCCACACGACTCCAAGACCCTCCACACGCACCTCCTCGCAAACCCAGTGCTAGCAAGGGTTTCAGAGGGGTCTCCCAGTGCTTGACAATGCTCCCCTTTTTTGGTATAATAGTTGTATGATAAAGACATTAAGAGACAACGGACTGTTAGATAGGGACTTCCTAACTGCACTCCCCCTATTCATACTCCCCCTACTACTTAAGGTGATAACATGATGTATGTACTCACTGTTAATACCCTTGTTACTGTATATGATAATGAGAAGGATGCAAGAAAGGCCTTTCATAGTGCAGTAACCAAGTATGGACATGGTAACGTAGAGGTGACGTATGGTTAATGGACTTATAGGTACTCATATTGCTACTCGTACTCCCGTTGAGGTTGACCTTAGTAAGAAAGAGTTACTACTGATTGAATGTCCCACTGGTAATATCAATGACAACTGGACGAATGCAATGCAACTACTGTATGTTCGTACAGGTATAGAGATTATTGGTCAAGTGGATATCGAAAGAATTATCATTAATGGGGTTGACAGACGATTCCATTAGGTGTATAATAGTATTAAGAGTGTAAGGTAACAGAACCCGATAATCAGAAAGACCTTACAGACCTCTAAGTAGTATCGGGCGTTGGAAACACGGAGAACCCCAAAGTGGAAGTGAGAGAGACCACTCACTTATTATACTGTATATATGTACAGGGGTGAAGTATAGCTTACCATAAAGTGACCAGCATTGTCAAGCACTAATGCGAACGGCTCTAAGACGGCCTGTGAGGTTCTTTGAGTTAACCACCTGTGAGTGGGTGGGGGTCATTCTCTGAGCGCCTCTGAACAGTACTGTGGGACTCCTATGAGATGTGGGCCACCACTCAACCCCCCACCCAATTATTTCTCAACGGAAAATAACACTCCAACAAATATTTTTTTTTGGGGTAAAAAACCTCTTGTAGGATTTGCATGTATCGTGTATAATAGACTTAACGATTAGAGACTATTAGGAACATAGTTCTGAACCACTCTGATTATATTTAAACTAACGGTCATAGACCACGGAAAAATAAAATATGTTATTATTTAATTTAAAGAAGGAGACCTATATCTCCCAAGAGCTCTTCAAAGAGTACTCTGAAAAAAGGACTGTAGATTCATACCCTGCAGTATTCAAAGATTATCCCGAATTTGGGATTACATTTCGTTCTAAGGAACCTGAAATTATTGACCTCGTCAAGATTGTACGAGACCAGTTCTTTCAACAGTTAGGACGAGTAGGTGTAAATGCAAAAAGAGATGCAATATACAATGATATTGATAATAATCTCTTTACATTTACAGAGATTCCCCCTATTGTACTCTATATTAAACAGACAGGAGACTATTATCTCTTAGATGGAGTCACAAGAGTCACTAAACTGGACTTGGAAGGTATTTCTAATTGTATTTTTGAGGTATTTGAGTCTGAATTGACACCTACACCCGAGAATTTAGAGAATATTCGTGTATACTTTGGACTTATGTTCAACTTATATAAGAAACCCGCTGGTGATGCGATACTGGACGACATTCAGAGAGGTATATTGACCCTCGTCCGTAATAGTATCTCCGTAAGTGGCGTACAGGTGTCAGAGGATTTGATTGGACAACTTGCAACGGATAAGTTAGATTCATTAGATGTCTCTCAAAAGTTAGCAACCAACCAATATAACCTTGTCATTCAGTTCTGTAAGGACGAAATATTAAAAAGAGACAATGTAGGTTGTAGACATTTCCCTAATGGGACTAATTCAGATAAAATAATGGAGACTTTGGGACTTGCAGATACGGATGAGGACAAATATATTGTCGCAGCTGCATCTACTCCTTCTAAGATATTCGGTATTGTCGCAGATTTGAATTTAGACTCTGTACAATATGAGAATGTTGAGAGAATTAACCTTATTTTTTACATAGGTACTGTTTCGGGTGCAACTGCAAAGGAACAATACGATAATTGGAAAGAAGGGTTACAAAAATGTATAGACAAGTTCATGAATACTCGCAAGGGGTTCTGTACGAATACTGGACGTGTCGTCAACTCTAAAAAGAAAGATGGGAATCCCGATATCCGTTTCTTTGGGGGTGTACCACAAGTTCACGCATATGATGATACCTATAGAATGGACAAGATTGTTAAGTTCCAAGGGAATAAAGACATTAACCCTAACAAACATGACATTATTATCTAATGGATAAGACTGTTAGAAGACAACAGAAAGAGAACCTTGCTTGGTATATCAAGTGGGGTTCTTCTTTATTATTAATCCTTGCAATGTGTATGCGAAGTACTGGTGTTGCAGAATATCAAGTGTATGATTTATTATTATCAACGGTAGGTGTCTTCGGTTGGCTCCTTGTAGGTTTACTATGGAAAGACCGTGCATTAATATTATTAAATGGAATAGGACTTAGTATATTACTCGTAGGAGTATTAAAATATTTTGGATAAACCCTCTAGACAAAACCAATAAATAAACATATAATAAAACTTGGAGAATTTATATTATGGAACAACCCCAATTTCAAATTTATAATATCAATAATGTCATTGTCGTGCCCAATGCATTACCCGATAGTAAAATTGTTGCATTACAACAATATCAAAAACGATTTGGAGAAGATGCTGTGACTGGAATGATTGCAGGCCCGAGTGAATTTATTGACAATAAAGACAATGATAAAACGAGAGAAACAATTCGTTCCTGTAAGACTTCATGGATAAATCCCGATAGTAAATTTAATTCAGAACTAGTGAATGCAGTGACTGGTCTCATTCAGACCGTTGCATTACAAAATTATGGGTTTGATTTTCACCGTTGTGAACCTCTGCAGTATACACAATATACCTACCATGAAGACAATGAAGTGAAAGACCATTACGATTGGCACATGGATAGTTTTTTACTTGCACGACCTACTCCCTTTGACCGTAAAGTTTCGGTATCCATTCAATTATCTGATTCGGATGATTATACTGGTTGTGATTTAACATTCCCTGGCTGGGATACTATGTTTGATTCTGCAGAGAATATAGACGAATCAGTTGGCCAGAGTTTTGTAGACGGGAGTGTAATCAAATCCTCCGAAGCAAAAGAAATATTAAGACAAAAAGGTACTGCAATATTTTTCCCAAGTATGTTTGCACATAGAGTCACTCCTATTGAGAGTGGTGAAAGATTTGCACTTGTATGTTGGTTACAGGGGCCTAAGTACAGATAATGGAAGTATTATTATTACCCTACACTTTATTACACTGGATATTTAAATATATCTTTTCGATTGTCATATGGATTACAATACTCGGTTTTATACACTTTTATGTGAACAATAAATATACATGGAAACTCCAAAAACCATTTAAAAACTTTTGGACAAAGAACGAAAAATATAAAAAGGATTAAAATGGAATTATATGTAATACACTTAGTTTTTATTTCTGCATGTGTCGGTTCTAGTTGGTATGCAGGTATGAAATATGGACGAGGTCAAATGTTAGAAGATTTAATGGACTACGAGTTATTTACACTCAAAGATTTAAAGGATAAGGTAATAAATAAATGAAAATATTAGGAATTAATATATCTCACGACCCTTCGGTTGCAGGTATAGTTGACGGTGAAGTGAAGTTCGTCTATGACGAAGCAAGGTTTCGTAGAGACAAGTATTGGTCTCCCGAACCAAAGAACTTTTCAGTCTATGAATGCATAGAACATAAAATAGATTCAGAAGAATGGGATGCAGTTATTTTTGCAACCTTTGATAGAAGGAATATGAATTTTGCTGTTGATAAAGATACCCTTGTTTGGAATCGTGCAGCTGCAAAAGATATACTAGAAGATTTATCTACAGAACAATTTACTCATTCTCGTATGAGAGACCTACAAGGTAAGTATGGTAAAGAATATTTAAACTGGGGTGTAAGTAATCTTACTGCAGACACTTCTATTATTAATGAGATTATGCAGAATCATTTCTCTGATAAAAAAGGTAAAGAATATTTTAATAAAGACTTTCACCATTTATATCATGCATATTGTGGATATCAATTAAGTCCTTTCTATGCAAAGGGTGAGAATGCAATTGCAATCGTGCAAGACGGTGGAGGTGGACAACCTTTCTTTGATGAGTATGCAGGATACCAAGAGATAGAATCTATCTATGAATGTTCTCCCGAGAAACTTGCAAAACTCCAACACCAAAAATTATCTAATCATAGACTTATATCAGACCTTGGTAATCAATTCCCTAATGACTATGAGGATTGTGCTGCTTGTTTTGAAGACAAAGAAGAGAGACTTGTAGATAATGCAACTGGAGACGAAGTAGATTATGTCTTTACTGCATTACCTTCTAGTGGTATGAACTTCTCTAATCTATCAGCTGCGTTAGGTACTGATGAAGAAGGTCGTGCGGCTGGTAAAGTTATGGGTATGGCAAGTTACGGTAGAATAAGAAAGAATGTCTTTAATCAATTTACTGTTGCACAAGAATGTGAGATTGCGTCCTATGAAAACACATGTGATATTATAGACAATGCAATCAAAAGAAATCCCGACACTAAGAACATAGTGTTAAGTGGTGGATACTCTTTGAACTGTACAAACAATTACAAATACCTAGAAGCATATCCCGACTACCAATTCTTTGTTGACCCAGTTCCACATGACGGTGGTACTGCAGTCGGAGCTGCATTGTGGTTGAATGAAAAAATAAAAGAAGGTGAATTTACCGTAGAGGTACAAGGAGAAGAAAATGAGGACTAGTGTTATAAGAGATTTAGATGAGGTCTTAGATTTACTCATAGACGAACAACAGATTGTTGGAATGTATCAAGGTGAATCTGAATGGGGCCCTCGTGCATTAGGAAATCGTTCTATAATTTTTGACCCAAGACATCAAGAAGCAAAACAAATCGTCAACCAAGTTAAGAAGAGAGAAACCTACAGACCATTTGCAGGAACTATTATGTTAGAACATGCACATGAGTATTTTGAAATGTTGCAGTTGGAAGAATCCCCATGGATGAGTTTTGCTATCAAAGCAAAAGAAAAGGCATACGAAGATGTCCCTTCCCTAGTTCATGCAGACGGAACATGTAGAATCCAAACTGTTACTGAAGAACAGAACCCAAATTATTATAATCTTATAAAAGGTTTTTATGAGAGAACTGAAGTGCCTATGATTTTTAACACTTCATTTAACTTAGGTGGAGATGCATTGGTCGAAACTATTTTTGATGCGATTGACACTTGTAATCGTTCAGAGATAAATCAACTCTATGTACCCGAAGACCAAGATATAATAATACCATTTGAATTAATACATGAGAAAAAATTATGATTACAATAAGTGAAACAGCACACGAATACATTAGAAGAGAATTAGCAGAACACCTTCCAAGGTCAGTTAATGAAATCGAAGGTAGAGGAAATATTCCACATGCAAGAATTGGTACACAAGAGTACAATGAAGAGTACGGTGGTTACAGATATATCTTCTTTGAAGATGTTTTTCAAGACGGAGACATAGCTTTAGATTTTACTGATTACATTATTCTAGTTCACCAAGACCATATTGATTCTGTTAATGGAACACATATAGATTACAGAACAGAAGGATTACAAAAGAGATTAGATTTCATGAATCCAAATCTTAAAGAAGTAGGGCCTACTTGTGGGTGTGGTACTTCAATGGAGTTTGATAATGTTGCATGGGCACAAATTCCACAACCTGAACCATTTAATGCAGAGTCTTTACTAAATACTACTGCTGAAGAAACGAGTGGAGAAGATGAAGACAAGTTCAGCGAAAGCGAAGGGTCGTAAACTACAACAGTGGTTTGCAAGTGTTCTAGTTGAAGGACTAGGACTAGATGCAGAAGACTTAGAGTCAAGACCTATGGGTTCACAAGGAGAAGATATAATCCTTGGAAAACAATCACGAGAAATCTTCCCCTACAGTGTAGAGTGTAAAAACCAAGAAGCAGTGAACGTATGGAAAGCATACGAGCAAGCTTCAGAAAATTGTAAAGGGTACGAACCCCTAGTAGTAATAAAAAGAAATAGACATAAACCTTTAGTGTTAGTTGATGCTGAACACTTTGTAGAGTTGCAAAAGAAATGAAATCATTTTTAGACATAGTAGAAAAGAAAGAAGAGGTAGACAATAATAAACCATATCGTTTGGTAGTTCTTGTCGAGCGTCCAAAGAAAATTTTAAAGACTGGAACGTCTGCAAAACTAGTAACTAAGGCAGAGAAGTTAGGAATAGAAACCTACAACTGTAGAATTAATGGTGCTTACATTATCAGAGAAGACGATGGTAAGATTACTATTCATAACGAAGGTGATGACAAGGGTTTTGAATTAGACGAGGATACAATCGTTTTCATACGTGGAGACGTGACTAAGAAAGATTCCTACATGGATTTGATTTCTCAGATAGAGAGATATGGTATTCCATGTAATAACACACGTGAGTGTATCGAAGTGTGTTGTGATAAGTTTAGAACTTATCTAAGACTACAAGAGATTGGTATGAACCAACCGAAGACTGTATTGATTCCAAACGATACACCCGAGGCAGTTGATGCTGCCCACGAAGCACTAGATAATAAATTCCCAATGGTACTTAAAACACTTAGTGGTTCTAAAGGTGTTGGTGTTCTGTTAATTGAAACTGAAAGAAGTTTACAATCGCAGATTAGTTTGATTTATAAGATTGACCCTTACACGGATATTCTATTACAGGAATACATTGAGTCCGACTATGACGTAAGGTGCGTGATAGTGAATCAAGAAATCGTTGGTGCAATGAAACGTAATAAGATTACAGACGACTTCAGAAGTAATGCATCACAAGGTGCAACAGTTGAGTTGATTGATATGACTGAACTAGAAAAAGAAGAATGTCTGAAGGCTGCAAAAGGTGTCAACGGTCAATGGGTAGGAGTGGATTACATTCCTGCAAAAGATAGAAAAAAAGACTCACCTTATATTCTTGAAGTTAATCATAGTGCTGGTAGTAAAGCAATCTCTGAGGCAATCGAAGAAGACATTACTAAGATGGTTCTTAAACTTTATTTCGATAGAGATATATGGAGAAAGGAACCTAAACAGTGTGGGGTGTTAGAGTCCTTTATAGTTGACGGTCAACAAATGACTGGTAAGTTAGATACAGGAAACTCTACTTCAGTATGTTCACTTCATGCAGAAGACGTTCAGATTACAGGTAAGAAGGTCACATGGAAACTTAACGGTGAGACCCATACTAAACCATTACATAGAACAGTTGAGTTAGTTAAACCTGCAGAGAAACGTCCAGTAGTGTTAATGGACATTGAGTTCCTAAACACATTATATAAAGATACTGAAGTGTCTTTAGATTCACGAGGAAGTATCCCACTTCTTATAAATCGAGACTTCATGTCTCGTGCAAATGTTATGATTAATTGTTCTAGAAAATTCATGTTAACGAACAAAGGTGAAGATATTTCAGAATAACCGCTTGACAAAGGTATGCACTTTTCTATATACTATTCATTATGACTAAAATATCTATACAAGAACGAATGCGAAACAAGGCAGAAAATGCCTTAGACGAAGTTGAATTACAGATTGATACACTTATGGAAGATGGTAAATCATCCTTCTCAATGTACAAGTATCTGAATAAACTTGAGTACAGTGCAAAGGTCGTTGCATTTATGCAGGGATTTACACACGACATAAAATATGAAATAGTAAATGAGGAAGGCTGTGAGCAACTTGCCGAAGCTTATGACTTTTTAACCAAAGCCTCCAAAGCAAGAATCATTAAGAAACTGGACGAGATAGAATCTGATATATCAAAATATGTATTAGAATATAAACCTGTTCGTAAAGTTAGAATTAAAACCCCACAACAACTAGTCCGAAGACTTCCATTTTTAAAACAACATGGTAAGTATCATTCAATAGACCCAGTAGAAATTATCCGTGCAAAATACTTGTTTACATACAATGTTTCTTCTAAGAAGTTTACTAAGTTTGAAACTTACGGTGGGTTATCTGTTAAGGGGTCTAGAATTACCGACTATAATATATGTGAAGAAAAGACCTTGACAGATGAGACACTTCTTGATAGAATAGTTAAAGGTGGTAATATCATTGCAAAGAATTTCTTAGATGAGATTCCTCGTTCTAAACTAAAAGACGGGAATGACTTACTTACCAAAAACACATTATTAATAAAGGTGATTAGATGATACTTATAGATTTTACCCAAACCATAATTGCAGGTTTGATGGCACAACTCAAAATGAATGACGGAGATGTTTCAGAAGATATGTTACGACACATGATTCTAAACTCTGTAAGAAATTACCAAAAGAAATATGCAGGTAAGTATGGAGAGATAACTCTTTGTACAGATGCAGCCCATCCTTGGAGACGAGACTACTATCCTTTATACAAGGCAGGTAGAAAGAAGACAAGAGAGGCATCAGACTTAGACTGGAAGATGTTATTTGATACACTACAGAAAGTCAAAGATGAGATTAGAGATAACTTCCCATACAGATATATGTATGTAGAGAACTGCGAGGCAGATGATATCATTGCAGTGTTAACTAAAAAGGCAAAAGAACCTGTACTAATTATTAGTGGAGATAAAGACTTTCAACAGTTACACAAATATGATGATGTAAAACAGTGGTCTCCTAATCTAAACAAAATGGTTGTGTGTGAAGACCCCGAACTATTCCTTAAGGAACATATACTATCGGGTGATAAGTCAGACGGTATCCCTAACATACTATCTAATGATGATGTGTTTGAACAGGGTATCAGACAGACACCATTAAGAAAAGGTATCAAAGAATCATACCTTAGAATGACCATTCAAAAAGACGATAAATACTATCGTAATTATTTAAGAAATCAAACTCTTATAGACTTAGACTTCATACCCGAAAAGGTTGAAGATAGAATATTAGAAGAGTTCGATAAAACCAAGATAGTAAAAGGTAAAGTATTTAACTATCTAGTATCTCATAGACTAAATGAGTTACTTAACCATGTAGAGGATTTTACATTATGACAGAAAAGAAAAGAGGAAGAGGACGACCTAAGGGCGCTCCAAATAAATCAAAGCTCGATTTAATAACAGAGAGAACAACTTTAACTAACAATGCAGACGTATATGAAATACTATGTCAAGCAGAACTAGTTGCACAAGAGAATGAAGACAATGCAATCAATGGTCTTAGAGTGTTTAATGACAGAAACGGTGCAGTTAAACCAGTATTACAATGGGCGTTTGATGCCAACATCAACTCAACATTGCCTGAAGGTAAGACTCCATATACTAAAGATGATGCACCTGCTTCAGACCTTGCACAAACAAGTCTTAGATTCGAGTTTAGACAATTTAAATATTTTTGTACAGAACAGATTCCACAAAGCAAAAGAGAGAATATGTGGATTCAACTGTTAGAATCAATTCCTGCTAAGGAAGCAGAACTGTTGGATTTAGTAAAAGAAGGTCAATGGCCTTTCAAAAACATTACTAAAAGTATCGCTCAAAAAGCGTTCCCCGACACAATTTTTAACTAAATATTAGTACAAGTCGCCAGAGACTATACATAAAATAAAGTGGGAAAGTTATTACATTTCCCTATGTGTATCTTTCTAGTCGTGTGCGGCTCAGCTGATAAACTATAGGATAGGTATATTATGGCAGATGAAATCAAATCAGAATTTTCACAACAGGTTGTGGAACCACCACAAATAAGTGAATATCAATTAGTACAACAACGTATTCAAAATTATACAATTGGCATTAATCCAAATAATGCACAAACAATTTCCACAATACTTGAGGTAGGTTTACAAAAAGGAAACTTTAAACTTTCTGAACTAGACTCTTTAGTATCTATTAGAGAAGAAGTTAACCAAGGTCTAATTGACTATAACACACAAGTTCAAGTTGCACAAAGAAGACTACAAGAATTGCAGGAAGAAGAAACTGCAAAGATTGTTGCTGAAAGAGAAAAACAACAACAACAACTTTTAGATAATATGGCTGGTGAGAGACAAAGAAGAAAATCTGCAGAAGAAAGACTTTCAAACATGGAAGCAGTTCTTTTATCTCATGGCATTTCAATGGACTTAAATGCAGACGGTAAGATTGGTCTCGTTGAAGGACAAAAACAAGTTGACCTTACAGATGACGAAAAGTCACAAGTTAATTCTATAGTACAAGTAGAAAAAGATAACATTGCTACTCAACCAAATCTACAACCTAAACCTAAAGTGCCAGGTAAGACTTCCCCTGCATTTGCAGTTGCACGTGCAATGAATCCTGTAGTAGAAGAAGATACCCCACAAGTAGAAGTACCAAAACAAACATTTAAAGAATGGGAAGAACCTGTAGAATTAGAATTAGATGTTCCTACAGATGCAAAAGGAACTAAAGAGTTTTTTGAAGAAGTAGATAGAGTTGAATCAGAAGTAGACGAATTAGACCAAGTCGAAATGGATTTAATTGATGAAGAACAGTTTAACGAATCATTTGTATCTGAAGAAGATTTTACAGAAGAAGAAAAAGAGTTTCTTGATGAAGAACTATCTGAAGAAGATATAGTTGAAGAACTTAAAGTTGCAGAAGAAGATACAACAACTGCACCTACCTTCCCTATTACTGGTGGTAATGCTCCAAACCTAAAAGGACAAATACCTGCACCACAAAAAGTATCTGCAGTATATGATTCTGAAGAAGAATTGTTAAAGGCAGTTCAAGATAAAATAGATGCAAAGAAAGAAGAAGCTGAAGAGGAATATGATGAGATTGTAATTCCTAGTTCAGACGAACTTGAAGGTATGACTAAGAAAAAAATCGAAGAAGTATCTAAAGATTTAGGTTTCAATGTGTCAACTAAAGATTCTAAAGAAGACATGATTCAATCATTCCAAGACCAAACGCAAAAGTTTATTGCAGACCTACAAGAAAGTGGAGAGTTTTTAAATTCAACTGAACAAGGTGATAATGAGAATGACGATGTCAGAGACGGTGGCTACTTCTAAGGAAGATATAGTCCGTCCAATTCAATTACAAAAAATAAGTCCTAACTATGAGGACTACTTTAGGGACATCAGAGATGATGTCCTTAGATTTAATTTCCCCGAAGAATATTCTATTCGACTCGGGTTCTTTCATGACATTAATAAAGTATTTCTACATAAAGTAGAAGACACACTTATCTTCTCTGCATTCGATATGAATGTAGGACGTAGTATATGCATCAAACCTTTTTACTATAAACATAATGGGTTTCCTCGTGCAACTAAATTGAGTGAGTATGATGACCAACAATTCTTTGCGATACCAAGACACTTTTCACCGTTTGAAGAAGACGATAATATAGTTTATAAATATGTTAAAGAGGAAGACGACATTGAGCGTCATGTAATTTGTGAAAGACAATAAAAGAAACATTCCAATAACTGCAGTTGACCAATTTGATTTTCTCGAGCATAGAAGAGAACAAGAGAAGAAACACTTTGACGCAGTGAAGGGAAGTACTCCACTGGATTCTATTCTCACTGTAGAGATAAACACAACAGAGCTCTGTAATAGGACTTGTGTGTTTTGTCCACGACACGACCCTAAAGTATTCCCTAACAGAAACCTACACTTAACAGTTAAAGGTGCAACAACGATTGCAGAGGAACTTGCAGACAATGGATTCAGAGGTAAGATATCTTTTAGTGGGTTTGGTGAGAACTTATTGAATCCTAACTTTAGAGAAATCGTTAAGGTGTTTAGATACAACTTACCGTATGCAACACTAGAGTGTAACACTAATGGTGACAAACTAGATTCAGACTATGTCATAGGATTGTATAAGAGTGGATTAGATTTACTCTACATTAATCTGTATGACGGGATAGAACAAATGGAACACTTCGACACTATGATGGCTGATGCAAGAGTGCATGAAGACCAATACAGATACAGAATGCATTGGGGTGACTTTGAGAAACATGGACTGATACTTAACAATCGTAGTGGTGTTGTTGATTGGGTTGGTGTTGAAGACGACACCGTAGAGAATCTAAAAGGTAAACCTTGTCACTACCCTTTCTATAAAATGTTTGTGGACTGGAATGGTGATGTATTGTTCTGCAGTAACGACTGGGGACGAGAACACGTTGTAGGAAATCTATTGTCCATGTCATTACATGATGTGTGGTTCTCTAAACCTATGACAAAGATTAGAAAAAGATTAATGAAGGGAGATAGAAGTAAATCTCCTTGTAACAAATGTAGTGTTGATGGGAGTTTATTTGGTAAACAATCATTCGACATAGTGAAGGAGTATTATGAAAGTAGCAATAACAGGAAGTAGTGGTCTTGCAAAGATTATTAAGAACACTTTAGAGTCGAGTCCATATCAAGGGGATGTTATAGAGGTCACCAGTATTCGTATAGACGACATTGTAATGAATGACACTGGGTCTTGGATATATGATAAGGAAAATCCTAACTGTATTGATGTGTTGATTAACTTTGCACATAACGACTTTGACCAAACTAGGATATTAGACATTACTCACCGTGCATGGCAGAATGATAGTAGAAAGTTTTTAATTAATATCTCTAGTCGTGCAGCTCAACCAAACATTTCTAAGGGATATATGTATGCATCACAAAAGGCATCACTCAATCATCTTGCAAATAATCTTACCTATAATTCTAACAGGCAATATAGGATGTCTACCCTTAACTTAGGTCTGTTAAATAGCCCTGATTTACCATCTTTAAATCATCAAGATATTGCAAGTGCAATTTACTATTTAATTACTGCATTTCCAAGTATAGAAATCCCCGAAGTCACAATTCAAGCACATGCAAACTACCAAGAAGTGCAAAGTGATAAAGAAGATTTAAAAATCTTGGAGAGATTTACTAAATAATAGTATGAGTATAGAATATAACGATTTCGGATTTACAGCTATGGACGCAGAGGAACTTGCCTCTGTTGATACTAAGATAGTTGAGAAAACAACTTCTGCAACGGAAGTTGTTAATAAGATGGACGACTTTATCAGACCCTTATTAGAAAACCTAATGAGAGATTCAGATAAAGATTACATCTACTGGCCTAACAGAACAGAGATTCTACAAAAGAAACTTGAAGAACTAAATTTAATTCAAGAAAAACTCTAAAACCCCTTTACAATCCCTGCCACTTTTTTGTATACTAGTTAAGTATTGAAAAACAATAACTTAAGGAAATATAATGAACGCAACAGAAAAGGCATACGTAGATTTAGGAAGAAAACTTATTACACTTTGTGAGAATAACGAATTGTTCAATGGACAAGACGAAGAGTCTCTTACATTATGGAATGCAGCTGTGACTGCAGGGAATAAGTTTATATCCTTTGGAACAACATGGACACAATTCAAATCACACGAGGATTTATCTGCAATCGAAAAGAAAGCAGTCCGTAAGTATTTGGATGGAGAAGTTTAGGGTCGTAAGACTCGGGGACGGGTGAAGGTCAAGTATCACAAAGTCTACAACTATTACACGATTGGTGTGTGAGACCTAACCCCCCTTTTTTATAGGAGAAAAATATGACAACACTTGAATTAATATTCGCATTACTATTAGGTGTACTAATGGTATTATTGCCATACGTTGGAATGCATTTAAACAAACCAATGTTTTGGGAGAAAGGTGGATTTCTAGATAAGTTGAAAAATAAAAAGAAGTAGTGCTTGACAATGGGTGCTACTTTTTGTTATACTATGTATATAATGACAAAACAAGAGAAACAACAAGAACTAAGAATCCAACAAATCAACCTAGAGACTGATATACATTGCTTACAGAGTCAGATAAGGTCAGAGAAAGAAAGACTAGAAGAGATGAAATCTGAAACCAGTGTGGGTGAAGACTGGTCTTCTAGTGTTTGTATCTTAAGAACGCAAAAAGAACTTAAGACTACAGAACAACAACTAATCAGAAAACAAAATAAATTAACCAAATTTCTAAAGGAGAAATAATATGACACAATCTTACCACAGCCACATTCTGAACGGAACTTCTAGAACTTACGTTATCACTACTCAAAATGTTGAGGAGTATGGAGATAACTTTCATAAGTTCAAAGGTGGTTCTACCTACTCACTTCACTTTCATGTGACTATGGAAGAGTGGGACGAAGAGTCTATGTACGAAGTCCCTTCTCTAAGTGAGGCAAGTGCGGCTGCATTGGTCATGAAACATGTCAATAGATTTAATGGTCTGCATGGTTCATTTGATTACATCACTGATATTGAAGTGGTTGTAAGTCCTTTTGATACACCCGACCACCCAACTTGGAATGGTCATGTTGACAAACTCATTGAAGAGATTGAAGATGCTCAAATGGAGGTTGCATAATGATAATAAAAGATTACGAAGTATGTTCTCCCGATATGACTTCGGGCGGAACTTCCCTAAAGGGATATAAGGAAACAACCTATAACAGGTTGTGCGAAGTGTTAGGGCCTCCAACATTTACAAGTGCAGACCCTAACGACAAAGTCAATTGTGAGTGGTACTTAGATACCAAATGGTATGATGCAAATAATGTTGATGAGATTAACTATGACGACTGGAACTATGAGACAGTCACAATTTATAATTGGAAAGACGGTAGAATTCCTACTGAACCTTACCAATGGCATGTAGGAGGAACTTCCTACAATGCAACAGAGGTTGTCGATATGATTGTTGACAACTTTAATAGAAACGGTGAAAACTGGAACGGAGAGAGAAATTATGACTAAGAAACAAAAAACAACAATAACAAATGCCATGCTGACTGGACTTAAAATAGTCTCAACAGTATTTGTATTTGTAGGACTTACACTTGCAATGAGTGGAAACTTTCATATGGAAATCTATAGTCTATCAGCAGTAATGATTGGTGCTATAGGTTATATGATACATAGTTTTAAAACAAATGACCACATGATACTATTGATTAGTGTCGCAGGGTTTACACTTGCAGGTAATTTATTTTTATCCACACCAACTGCAATTCTTATCGCAGAACAATATGGTATTGCTTTAACAGAAGAGAAAGGTTGGTTCGCTCAATACGGTAATGTATTGGTCAGTATTATTAAGGAGTTAGTATAATGAAAAAGTTAGTTAGTTTAATGTCCCTACTTTTATTAGTAGGTTGTGGTGGCGGAGGAAGTGCTGAAGGTTTAGTGCTTGTCCCAGTTGATAATGGTTCAACTCCACCAGTGTACACAAGTGTAAATAATTTTAATGTACATGAACATGTAAATAAGATTACAGTTATTGACGGTTACGTTGAGGGTGCAAATGTTTATGTTGATTTGAATTTCAATGGAGTCCAAGACGAAGACGAACAAAGTGCTTTCTTTACAGGAGTCACCGATTCATTTACACAATGTATAATGGCAGATGAAAATGGCTGTACTGAAACTATAGTTGTTGACCCACCCGATAATTACTATTGGTTCTTAGGTCAAGAAACAGTTGACCAATATGAAACAGATAAATCTAATGGATACTATGGAGACAACCCTCCTGCCCCATGGTGGGAAACTTATAATGTAACTCCATGGAATGCAGGTATTACAAATCAATGTCATTATGGTAAGAAACTTATAAGGGCAGAAGTTCCAGTTGGTGCATATGATTCTGAAAGAGGATATGTAGAGACTGCATATGAAATGGCATACATTCCATATTATGAACAAGGTGGTTATAGACCCGATGTAGATTTTAACATTACACCTTTTCTTAGTTTATTAGAATACTTTATAAGTGAGTTAAATGTTGCAGACATTCCATACAGTGAAAGTTGTGATACTTATGCAAATGATATAATGTCATTACTCATATCAAGACTAGAAGGTGTTATGAATGAGTTGAAAGATTCTTTTGATATAGACCCAATATACTTCTATGAGGATTTCTTATTAACTGGGGACACTGATACACAAATTCTTGCAGAAAAGATTGTTGACTTTTTAGCAACGTCAGAAGCTTTGAAAGCGTTGGTGCAAGCCTCCGTGGCTTCACCAGTCAATCAATACTTGGGTGAGGGTATGATTAATACTGTATTAACCAATCCAAGTTTTACTAGTTTAGAAACTGATATATCATACGAAGAAGATGGTAGTATCACTATAGGAGACTTTCAACAAATCAAAAGATTCTATTTCCATAACATTACAATAGATGGGAGTGGGAATGTATTAGATAGAAACAATCAAACCATGTCTATGACATTAGATAATGTATCACAAAGTGCAGACTTCTATGAGGAGTCTCTTAATCTATTTGCAGAGAATTATATAGACAACGATATAGACATAACACTTAAAGATTCTACTATGCAGGATTATGATAGTAACGGAGAACTAAGAATTACTGAATCAGAGTTTGTATTATTTTCAGATAGGGAAACCGATTCACAATTTGATAGACAAGTAAGTCTTACGAATACA
>ENA-ORDA01000851-ORDA01000851.1-marine-metagenome-genome-assembly--contig:-NODE-851-length-28521-cov-4.121080_pt1 | contig 28521 bp, 24 predicted proteins | sample MGYA00237778_ERZ508506 | MGnify/ENA primary metagenome ERZ508506 (study PRJEB26177, sample SAMN06267891) | marine metagenome | isolation source: Monterey Bay, California, USA | place: Pacific... | reverse complement strand
TTTTCTCGCTCTAAATGTTGCGTGAGCAGTTTTGCTAGAGATTGATATGTTAGCAGTTTTTTTCATAGGTATATCGAGTATGTTCGGCATTAAATAACATTAAAAATGGGAGTATATATATTTTCCATAGGAAAAATATCGGGCGCTGGTTCATACTCTATTCCCACTCGATTGTACCGGGTGGTTTGTGCGTAATATCGTATACAACACGATTTACTGCGCCTTTGACTGCATTGGTAATACGTGTGCTAATCTTTTGCAAGATTGCATGAGGGATTTCAGAATATCTTGCAGACATACCGTCGATACTTTTGACAGCACGTACGACTACGGTTTCACCGTAGGCACGAACATCGCCATGAACCCCAACAGATCTGACTGGGAGAAGGGCTGCAAAGTATTGCCATGGTAGTTCCATTTCACCTGCTGCTGCTGCTGATTCAAATTCTTCTTCAACAATTGCGCATGCCTCTCTTACGACTGCTACACGTTCACGAGTGAGTTCTCCAAGTGTTCGTACAGCAAGCCCTGGACCAGGAAACGGTTGACGCTCTGCAACGATGATATCGAGTTCTCTTGCGAGTTCACGGACTTCATCCTTGTACAAGTCACGTAGAGGTTCGACAACTTCTAACGTCATGTCTTCAGGTAATCCTCCAACATTGTGATGCGACTTAATCGTATCACGGACGCCGCCACCGGATTCAATCCAATCTGGAGCGATGGTTCCTTGAACAAGATATTTCGCACCGCATTTCTTTTGCTCATCTTCGAAGATTCGAATAAAGAGTTCCCCGATGACCTTACGCTTTTCCTCAGGCTCTGTAACTCCTTTAAGAGCCTCAAAGTACCTGTCAGCGGCCTTTACTGTGACGAGATTGATTCCTTGCTCAGAAAGCATTCTTTCAATCTCTTCGGTCTCATTCTTTCGCATGAAGCCTGTATCGACGTAGACGCAGTGAAGGAGATCTCCAACAGCCTTGCTAGCAATAACGGCAGCCACGGTTGAATCAACGCCACCTGAACACGCAATGATTGCGATATCATCGATTGTAGCCTTCATTTGCTCAATCGATTCTTCGATGAATTCAGGTGCATCGAACATTTCAAACCCCGCCGTTTACTTCACGGTCCATCTTTAGGACGCGTTCAATTTGGTCGAGCTTATCTTGAACTAGTTTCTGAGCCATATCATCATTAATGAGGGCCAACATCTGTACTGCAAGATGTCCGGCATTGTCTCCACGATCAACGCCAACAGTAGCTGCTGGTACACCAGGAGGGAGTTGGACAATTGAGAGGAGAGAGTCGAATGGGACCTTTCCTCCGCATGGAACTCCAATCACTGGCTTTGTGGTCAAAGCGGCAACTGCACCAGGTAATGCAGCCGCAAGACCTGCCATAGCGATGAAGACTTTGCAACCATCTTCTTCTGCTTTGTGAATGATTTCTTCAACAAATTTAGGAGAACGATGAGCAGATGCTACACGTAATTGGTAATCTACACCAAAATGGTTGAGTATTTTGGTACACTTTTCAGCAACAGGCATGTCCGATTTCGAACCGAGTAAGATGGTTACATCCATGTATCTTCCCCGTCGCGGATGGTTCTTTTAGATGACCCTTGGCCATCCTACAAAAATTCCCTCACTCTTCCTCGATGAGAATGCCATTTAGATCAAAGAATTCCTTACTGAAAACATCGAGATGTAACCAACAACCGTCCTCTTCAAAAGTACAATACATGACTCCAATCCTTCCCTTTTTCCTTGAAATAGCCATCAACCCATTTGAGGCTCTTGTATTGAGTAAATGCCACTGATTTTTTTGAATCGGAGATATCTCGAGAGGGGTTTTCGGATTCCATTGATGACGAAACTGAACACCAAAACCTGCAGAAGTTCGATTAGCAATATGGTACATAATACCGAATTGAATCCATCCGATCACTAAAGGCACCCAAGCAGATACGGATTCGATGAATGCTAGAATAAGTGCAGATGACATCAGAAGCCCACTAATGTGAACGCCTCTATGGAGAATCAGAACTCTTCTTTGAGACATCGTTGAGAAAAGAGCAAAACCGAGAAGAAGAATTGATGCTAAAAGGAACCATGGTACAACTTCCGTGTATTTTCCAGAGATGATTAGCAAGATTGGACAGACAAGCGTGAAAAGAGACCAAGCCATTGTGAAGAGAGGAATGATCATGACAGGGTTCTCCTCTGAAGGGAACCAACCATCAACAAACAATCCAACCATGTCCCTGCCAAGAACTCCCACTTCATTTGATTGTTGGATATAGGCGATGAGATTAAGTCATAGCCTTATCAATTGAGAAGAGAATGGAACAAGTATACACCTCCACAAGGGAAGAATTTCTCGCACGTTTAGGAAAGCATCCATATGTTGAAATCCAAAATAGTGGGAACACACTCATCCTTCGAAAAGGATGGTTACAGATGATTTCATTGAGTATAATCGAAACGGAAGAAAAGATACTCGTACGTTACCGACCCAAGATTAGTCTCATTGGTTTGATGATCTTGGCTACGACCATCGTCATCTCGATTGCAACGATCTCTTGGGTTTGGACTCTTCTTGAGATTATGCTCATCGGATTCGCTATGCTTGTCCATTCATCACAACTCACTTGGGAGATGCTTCAATTCACTCAGGAACCAATTGAATTCAATCGTCATTCATCAAACGGATGATGCAGACATAGGTTACGGGCTGCATAGACTTCGTCGACACGACGGACTGGTGTTGTTATCGGAGCATTATGCAATGTTTCAGCATCAACTTGCAATACTTTAGCGAAATCTTCCGCAAAGGTATCGAGCGTATCTTTCGATTCGGTTTCAGTTGGCTCAATCATCATGCATTCCGGGACGACCAATGGGAAATATACGGTTGGAGCCATGTAACCCATATCGAGCAATCCTTTAGCAACGTCCATCGCACTGATACCAAGGGCTTCCTTGGCAGGTGCAAGAGAAAGCGTGAATTCGTGTTTTGCAACAACCGTCTCTGCTCCATCTACGAACATGTGATCGACGCCAGCTGCTTTCGCTTCTCTATGGATTGCGTGGCGCAGATAGTTTGCGTTCAATACAGCATGTTCGGACATGGTTCGAAGTTCCTTACCGTATCGTCGGTAGTATGCCCAACAGCGAATGATTGCACCGGCATTTCCATGCCATTGCTGTACCTTGCCAATCGTATGCTCGGGTTCATGCCAAGTGTACCAGAATTCATCCACTGCCTGTTCCTGTTCAGATTCAATTGCTTCTCTTCGAGAAACGATTGGAGTCGGCAAGAATGGTGCAAGATGTTGCTTTACGCCAATTGGTCCTGAACCTGGACCTCCACCGCCATGAGGCTGTGAGAAGGTTTTGTGAAGATTGTAGTGAACCGCGTCAAAGCCCATCAGTCCAGGGCTTGTTCTTCCCAGAATAGCGTTGAAATTTGCTCCGTCGTAGTACATGAGTCCGCCAACACCATGAACGAGTTCAGATGCTTCAGCAATATCATGTTCAAACAAACCGAGTGTATTTGGATTCGTAATCATCATCGCCGCAGTATCCTCTCCGACGACTGCACGCAATGCGTCTAGATCGATTCGACCATCGACCTTACTTGGAATTTCAATGATTTCAAAACCAGCCATAGCAGCACTTGCCGGGTTTGTTCCGTGCGCAGAATCAGGAACGATTACCTTGGTTCTTTGATGTTCACCACGATGTCTGAAGTATTCTTGGAAACATCGAACTGCAGTGAACTCCCCCTGAGCTCCAGCGACTGGTTGCAATGTAACAGCATCCATACCTGCGCAAACAGAAAGCATCTCTTGCATTTCAAAGTAGATTGAAAGCAGTCCTTGGATTTGATGTTCAGGCTGATGCGGATGAATATCTGCAATACCTGGCAGTTGTGCAATCACTTCGTTCACTCGAGGGTTGTGCTTCATTGTGCATGAACCAAGCGGGTAGAAGCCAGTGTCAATTCCAAAGTTCCTCTTTGAAAGCCAAGTGTAATGACGAACCATCTCTGGCTCAGAAAGACGTGGCCAACGTGGAAGACTCTTGCGAACGAGATTGTCTGGAAGGGACAATTCAGAACCATCAAGAAGTGGTTTCGGTTGAGCATATCCCTTTCCAGGAGCACCATGATGGTCGAAAAGATGACTCATGCAACCACCTCATTGACCCATGACTGAAGTTCTGTTGCGAGGTGTTCAATATCATCGCCAGAGGTCTGATCTGTGAATGTGAGCAACAAGCGATTCGGTTTGTCAGGATACCACCACGAAAGATCGAAACCACCAATGATTCCTTTTTCCTCGAGGTACGTCAAACAATTTTTCCCAGTATCAGGGACTTCGATAGCAAATTCGTTGAAATGAGATTGATGCTGATGAACGATTGATAGCCCTTGAATGGAACCTAACTTTTGCTTGGCGAAAGTGCAAGCAGCCATATTTCGTATTGCCAGTTCTTCAAGACCCTCTGGTCCTAAAAGCGACATGTGCATTGCGCCCATTAGAGCAATTAACGTCTCATTTGTACATATGTTGGATGTGGCTCGATGGCGTCGAATATGTTGCTCTCTGGTTGAGAGTGTCAGACAATATGCTTCTTTTCCGTCAACATCGATGCTTCTTCCGACAATTCGACCTGGCATAAGACGCAGGTAATTCTTCGTGCAGCCAAATATACCATAGATTGGGCCTCCTGCTGTGATTGGGCTTCCAAGAGGTTGTCCTTCTCCAACAACGATATCGGCACCATAGTTACCTGGTGCTTCGACCAATCCTAACGAGATTGGTTGGATTGCAACGATAAGAGCGGTGTGTTCTCCGATAATCTCCTTTAGAGCAGGATAACCACCATCGATGATACCAAGAGGATTAGGTTGTTCAACATAGACTGCACAGGAGCCAGCCGCGTTCGCAACGTCATCCAGATTGATTAGACCATTTTCATGATGTCTGAGTTTCTTAATCTCTATGCCAGCACCTTGGCAATAGTTGTAAATGACTGAACATCGGTCAGGAGGTGTAAGTTCTGAAATGTAAACAGTGTTCTTCTGATCTGCTTTCCGATTGTGTACGCGAACTGCGCAAGTAATTGCTTCAGCAGCAGCTGTTGAACCATCATAGAGAGAGAGGTTGGTTACAGGCATTGCAATCAATTCTGAGATCAAGGACTGAAATTCCCACATTGCCTGCAACATTCCCTGAGATACTTCAGGCTGATATGGAGTATAGGATGTCAGAAATTCTCCACGAGTAATCAATTGGAATACACATGATGGAACGAAGTTACGATACAAACCTGCTCCAAGGAAAGATACCTTCTCTCCAAGAGCAACATTTGATCCAAGTAATCGCTTTGCATCAGCAAGGAGTTCTTCTTCACTTTGTGCTTCCGGAAGAGGCAGATCTTCGTTCATACGGACGCCCATTGGAACATCAGCAAATAGAGCATCAATGGAATCAAAACCCATTTCTTGAAGCATTTCTTTTTCTCGTCCTAAGTTCGGTAGTTGGTCAACCATTGAAAAGCACCTCCGCAGGTGTAGCGAACTAATCGCGTAGCCCTCATAATATTCGTCATTGAGCCATCAGGATTTCCAAGATGAATCAAACGAATGGAGGTCGTACTATGATGGCCTTAACAGAGGTTCTTGGGCTGGCTGCAATCAGGACTTCATCGCCCTCTTTTACACCAGAAATGTAGCCGATTCCGATACCAGTATTACCCAACGAAGGCGAAGGCGCTCCAGAAGTGAGTTCTCCGATTACGGAACCATCCAGATTCGTAACGCCTTTTCCGGGTCTAGGAAGCGGACCTCTTTCGAGATATTTGATGCCCCACCAACGAGCGTCAGTATCTGGATGAGAGATAACTCTGGATTTTCCAGTAAACTCATGATCAAGATCGAGACCAAATGGCACGTTGGTTTCCCAAGAGTCTCTTGCTAGGAAAGCATGTGAACCATCATCGAGTCCCGGCCAAAGGAAATCGACTCCTGAGAGGAGGTACCCCTTTTCCAGACGTAAGGTGTCTCTTGCACCCAATCCAACAGGTGTTGCTCCTGCTGCTGAAAGTGCTCTCCAAACTGTAACAACGTCGTGATTAGGGACAAATATTTCGTAACCTGCTTCGCCAGTATAACCTGTTCCTTGAATCCATCCAGTTACGCCAAGATTGTTTTCGGAAAATGAACCCCAGCGAAAGCGACCCACATGTTGCCCTTCACCGAAGGCTGTATCGAGTATATCCTTGCTTGTTGGACCTTGAAGAGCAATAATAGACATGTCTGGAGAAAGATTTTCAATTTGCACTCCCATTTCGCTTGGGTTGTGTTGATGGAACCAGTCCCACATGACATCGATCATGGATGCGTTTGGTACACCGAGTATTTCTGTTTCAGAGACGACTGCAAAAATCATGTCGTCGATGATGAATCCATCATGATCAAGAAAATGCGTGTAAGCACATCGACCTACAGGAACTGAAGTCACGTTTTGTGTTGCGCATGATTCGAGCCATTCCATAACCCGATCACCAGAGAAACGGAACGTCCCCATGTGCGAGACATCGAATATTCCTGCTCCTTCTCGAGTTGCGAGATGTTCAGCCTTTATGTTAGAATACCAAATAGGCAATTCAAACCCATGGAAGTCTACGAGATTACCGCCCATTGATTTGTGTTCTTCAAAGAGAGCCGTTCTTACTGGTTCGTCGCCGCTCATATTCTCACTACTCCATTTTACGTCTCTACGTTTCGTTTCCCTAACCTATTGAGAAGGAAGACCTCTCTCAATATCTCGTCCCAATTCAACCACACGTTCGATGTAAGAATCTAGACTTTGTTCTGAAATCTGATTGTTAGAGATGACCGAACGAAGGATTATTTGTCCCTTAATGGTACTTTTACTAACCATAAATCGTCCATCTTGCAATAGCCTATGGCGCAATTCAGCGTTGAGTTCGTTAAGATCCTCTGGTGCAGCACCTCCGACGTAACGGAAGCAGACATTCGTCCACATTCGAGATGACGACATCTCCAATTCAGGTGTTTCTTCCACTTTCATCTCAAGATAGGTTGCAAGTTCCATGAATCGATCGACGAGGGATGCCCAACCTGCATCTCCAATTTCACGCCAAGCCAACCACAGTTTCAGTGCATCATTACGCCGACCACATTGCAGGGAGTATCGTCCTAAATCGACATCTTCGGATTCACCGTGATACAAATAGTGAGCTTCGGTACCTGTTGAGCATACTTGGCGTAGAATAGATGCGTCCTTGACGATAAAGGCCGAACAGATTAATGGGACACCCATCATCTTGTGAGCATCCCAACAGAAACTGTCTGCGAGATCCAGTCCATCCATCAAAGAACGATATTGATTCGAGAATAAACAAGCACCACCCCAAGCAGCGTCGACATGCATCCATAGATTGTATCGATGAGAAATTTCTGCAAGAGGACGGAGCGGATCGAAGGAACCTCTTACTGTTGTACCACTGGTTGCAAGTACGGCAAATGGACGTTGACCTGCTTGTAAGGCCCTTTCTATTTCTTCTTCGAGAGAATCAGGAAGCATTCTACCGTCCTGGTCGCATCGTACTTTGATTAAATTCATGAAACCTATGCCAACTACATTGGCTGCTATGCTATACGAATAATGCGCCTCTTCCGAGACAAAGACAACAGAATTACGACCATCAAACCCAAGAGATGATGATTTTTGGTCCATCGATTGTCTCGCACACAATAAACCGAGGAGATTACCATTCGACCCACCCGTCGTCATTGTCCCTTTGGAAGTTGAAAATCCAGCAAGTTCCCCCATCCGTGTAAGTATGGTCGATTCGATCAATGTGGCCATTGGTGCAATTTCATAGGTATACATTGCGGTATTTGTAGCGGCTGTAACCAATTCTCCAGCAATCGACGCAACCGACAATCCACCCCACAATGGATTCATGAAGCCTGGAGCAGTGGTGTGCACTGAATGACGAAGGACAGAATCAATATCATCGAGAGCAGATTCAATCCCGTGCCCTTCAAGAGGAAGTTTTAGATCGATTATTCTACGCAGTGAATCATGAGCTAACCCATCTCGGATGACATCAGACTGTTGAGAGTGATGTAGAAACTCCTTGACTCGATTTAGCACTTCATCCAAAAAAGCCTCAGCGCCCATGTATCCTTTGCTGTCCAATGGGGTCTTTGAAGGTCCCTATCTGATTCCCAAGTAGAATAAGTTATGCGTTATGCATCAATCGATAAATAGGTTGAATAACCCAAGTCCTTTCGTAACATTATGCTTGGAGAGAATGGAGACAAATGGCTCAACCGACTACACATGCAATTATCGCGCGAATTACGTTCTCAAGGATGGTCCCAAATGGAGATAGCGGCTATGCTCGGCACAACACAAAGTACTGTATCACGTCAATATCAAAAGCCAATAATTGAGTTACCAGGTTCTGCTGATGCTCTTACAACCGATGGCTGGGCAAAAGAAATCGCCTCGGGTTTGATCGCTATCGGTCCAGATGAACCACTTCTTCGACAACGATTTGTCATTGAATTTCAATTCGGGAATAATCAAGTTCTCCGATATGACAAAACCTTCACTGGAATGGATCTCGAAGCAGATCAAAAAGAACAAGCCATGATTCGACGCCTAGAATGGGCTATCAGCCGCCTAGATTCGAAATTGATTCTACCTGTTATTCCTCAAGTGGGGTTGAATATTGCATCATGCATGGACGACGCTTCAGACACAAAAGATGTTGCTTCTATTCCAGGGAAAGTCACTGCTGTAGGAAATGTTTTGAGAACACATAGCCGTCCGGAATTTGGATCATCGAAAACTCTTGCGAGAATATTGTTAGATGTTCGCAAGATGGATGAAAGCAAGAACTCAATCATCAATATCAGACCACCTGGCGATCATGATGGAACAGATATAGACGCTGTCCGAGACGCTTGTGATCAACTCGGATGGACCCTCGCAGACGGAGATAGAGACGGCATCGAAGAAATGAATGGCTCAATCGATGCGATCCTAGACATTGGTGATTTTGGCTGGGAACCTTCACTCTACGTATTAGCAAGTAATCCACTCGAAGTCGTTGACCGATGCCACAATCTCATCCATGCACTGGAGGGATCCAGTTGAAACTCCATATGATCGTTTCATTGTTGATGATCAGCCTTTCATTTAGCGGTTGCCTTGGTTCTTCTAATGAAGAACTTGTATGCAATGACGGCAAGGATACAGGCGATGATTGTGTCCTTACAATCGTCACATATGACATCAATGCCATTTCAGATGATGTTCTTAACGAGTTTACGAACCAAACTGGTTTCGAGGTTCAAATGATTCGTACTGATGATGCGGGTGGGATTCTTGAGCATCTTTTACTCACAAAGGATAGTCCGCAAGCCGACTTAGCGCTTGGTCTCGATAACACATACCTCCAGACAGCGTTTGAATTTAATTTACTTACAGAACATAACGCCGAGATACCTCTACTTGATTCCAAAGCCACCGTGCCGTACAATGGTAACAAAGCAGTTCCTTTTGATCAAGGCTATATCTGTCTCAACGCCGATACACAAGCATTGAGTGAAAACAATATTTCCTTCCCCACTACACTTGAGGAACTTACAGCACCTGAATGGAAGGGAAGGACTGCCTTCCCAAGTCCAGTAACCTCCTCTCCGGGAAGAGCCTTTATGGTTGCAACAGTTGATTACTTTGAACAACAATCAACCAATACGACTGCTTTTGACTGGTGGGAAGACATGGCCGACAATGATGCAATTTTCACAAGTGGATGGACAGAAGCATACGAAACCCACTACACTGGAGGCTATGGCATCTGGAATGATGGACACATTGGAGACGCATGGCTAACTGTTTCTTACTGCCATTCACCTGGTGTTGAAGCCTTTTATGGTGAAAATTCAACAATTTCTGCCGCAGTTCTAATTGATTATGCCTCATTTTCTCAAGTTGAATATGCTGCATCTGTTAACGGTGGAGGTTCAAAGAACGCTGTCAACGCTTTTATCGAATATCTGCTCAGTGATGGCATAAATACAAACATGCCTGAAAACAATTTGATGTATTCGGTTTTGGAAGGTAAAGACCTCCCCGAGACAAGCGGCTACAGACATCACAGCCCAGTACCATCTCAACCATCGACCATTGAGATGGATCGTATCGGTGAAGAAATGGATGGCTGGCTCAAGGACTGGCGGGATTCTACAAACTCAATCTGAGTTGAAACCATGTCCTTTCGCAGTATACGAAGTATACCTATAGTCGTATACTTGGGATTGATTCTCATCCCAATCTGGCTTGCTGTAGATCGGCTCATGGATGTGACAGGGAAATCCCCTTTCACTGCGATTTTTTCTTTATCCGAACACCCTTTAGGAACTGAAGCCATCTATTTTTCATTCGTCCAAGCTCTTCTTTCAGCGATACTTACTCTTGCGATTGGCCTACCTATTGCGTGGTGGTTAGGCAGACATCAATGGAAACATCTGAACATTATCAGAGCAGCATTAACGCTTCCCTTTGTAACTCCAACCATCGTAGCAGCAATGGGTTTTCTCGCTCTTATCAAAACAGGAGGGCCAATCGAATCAATTGGAATCGACCTCCGATTTGAAAGTGGATTCATAGGGTGGCTTTCAGATGCAACAGGAATCGAAAACTCAGGACACATCATTGCATTATTGATGGCTCATGCATGGTTTAATCTCGCCCTCGTCATCCGTTTTGTTGAACCAAAAATTGCTACAATCCCTCCGCGTTTTGAAGAGTCAATACGATTGCTTCCAATTGGTAAAACTCGATTCAATCGAGCAAGATATTTCTGGTGGCCAATGTTGAGAACTTCAATCGGTTCTGCATTTGTTTTTACATTCATATTTTCATTCACATCATTTGCACTCGTTCGTTGGCTTGCTCCAGACATGTGGACTCTTGAAGCATTGATGGCCATAGAAGGAGGGGCTGCTGGCATCCCTAATTACAGAACTGAAGCGAGTTTACTCGTACTCGGTGGAGCAACATTACAAGGAATAATCCTTCTTTTCGCCCTTGGACTAGCAGGTTATTGGGAACAAAAGAAGGCCATTTCTAATGATATAGTCTCTGAATCATTTGCAAGAAAAACGGCAGGGAAGCCATCTCCTATTGCCCGGATAGGTGTCGCTCTGGCCCTTTCATTCGCCCTTGCGCCATTGATCTCCATGTTGTTCTCATCTATCCGAATCCGAGACCGGACAAATGAATCGTATGGCTGGAGTACAGAAGCATGGGACATTGCCCTTACTGGAGATTTAACATATGTCTCAGCACTAGAGGCGTTATCGAATTCTATCATTTACGCATTAGCGTGTATGGTTGTATCGGTTCTTCTCGGATATGCTGTTGCTTCATCGATCCATGCTTTCGAATCAAATGGTAAGAAAAAGACTGCAAGGGCTATTGATTTGCTCTCCATGCTCCCATTAGCACTTTCAGGAGTCATGATTGGATTAGGTGTATTACTCGGTGTGCTCAAAGTGTGGCCAGAACTTTTCCAGTGGTATGGCCTTCCTATAATACCGCATGCAATGCTTACAACACCCTTTGTAATTCGAATCCTACTCCCCGCCCTTAGGAGTCTTGATTCAACTTATGATGAAACTGCTGCTATGCTTGGATATTCACAATTCCAACGATTCATCAAGGTACGAATTCCATTATTGAAAAACTCACTTGTCGTTGCTGCTACCCTTTCCATCGCCTTTTCACTCGGTGAATTTGGAGCCTCTTGGATTCTCCTACGCTCAGGCTCTTGGGACACTTTGCCCATTCTGGTTGACCAATTGATGGCTCGACCAAAATATTTTGAACTCGTTGAACCAGTAGCAATGGCGACTGCTTCTCTTTTGATGATGATAACGTTCATTCTATTTGTCATCACGGAACGCTTTAGAGAACATCAAGGAGGAGGATTCTAATGACAATTGAAATTCAATCACTAACACTTTCTTACGACGAGAACATCATCCTCTCAGAGTGTAATCTACGTTTAACAGAAGGAGAGATTCTGGCCATATTAGGGCCGAGTGGATGTGGAAAGACAACCTTGCTACGAGCAATTGCTGGATTTGTTCAACCAGATAACGGAACGATTCACCTGAATGGAAGAATCCTAAATCAACTCCAACCCGAGGAAAGAAACATTGGTATGCTGTTCCAAAGACCTGTACTTTTCCCTCACAAAGACGTCTTGGGCAACATACTCTTTGCATACAGAAGAAGGAAAGATCGTAAGATGAAAGACGTTGATGAGATTATGAGGGACATGGGAATTCTGAGCATGAAAAATCAGTCCATAGAAACCCTTTCTGGAGGAGAAGCCCAACGTGTCGTTCTTGCAAGAGCATTACTGACAAACCCCGAACTTTTACTTCTTGATGAACCCTTATCCTCCCTTGATTTAGACGTTCGACGCCAATTAGCATTGGAAATTCGAGCGACATTGAAATCGAAAAACATTGCGGCTATTCATGTCACTCACGACCATGAGGAAGCTGCAATCATCGGTGATCGAATCATCGAATGGAGTGAACTCAATCCACTTGAAAGTGAATAAACTTCAAGCGAATACAGCCGATACAACTTCGGGTTGTGTCAGATAGATAGTCAAGCCAATACCTGCCATAATCATCATCCAAGAACCAACGAGTTTGATCATTCCAGTCATTCTTCTCAGGAAATTAATCATTACTTGACGACCGAGACCGACAAGTACTGTCACAAGAATCATCAAGATCAACAAACCAATCATCAATCCACTCAGTCCAGATATAACCGCAGAAGTCCCAAGTGTTCCAAGGAAGATGACGAATGGAAGAACGGCAGCAGCAGTACAATCTATGGATGCAGCAGCATAACCTATACCGTAGAGATACATGTTTCTACGTGGTGTGAACGTTTCATCCATTTCAGTTGTTGACCATCGATCAACCAGTTTTTGAACGAATCCGAGTAAATGTGAAGTGATCCCAAGGAGCATAATCGTACCGAGAATGACAAGAAGGAGGGCGATACCAATGGCAATGTAATGAATTAATCCAGACTTCGCAAATGCTTCACCCATTGCAAAGGCAAGAAGACCGATGAGAATGAAGAATGTCCACATCCCAAGCCCAGCGAGTGAACCAATGACCCAAGAAGAGGGCATCTTGGTTTTGAGTTTCCCTTCTTCGATGAGCTCATCTTCTCTCGCACCGAGACTGAGGTAATAGGAAATGAATCCTGGTAAAACAGGGAATGCACATGGAGAAAAGTAGACGAGAATCGACAAAATCATTCCAAGAACAAAGACTGCCACAAAGGAAGTTGATGGCTCTTCCCAAGCGATTCGATCGGACATTGTAATCGATACATTTCCAGTCAGCGCAGCCTCAAGAGAAGAATCAAACTCACCCCACCCTTCAACTGGGGTCCCCGAAGTTTGTTTTTCAATGATATAACCCTCAACATCGATGACCATAACGACCGGAATTTGTCCAGCACCTGCAGTTGTGAAGAGTCTGACAGGGTCGGTTGTGCTGCCGTCATCTAAGGTGGCTGCATCAAGAGAACCGAAACCTGTAGGATACAGTGGGACGGTGTATTCCCCACTTGATTCATTGAGATAACTTACAGATTCTCCGTACCATGACCCGTAACCCAGGATGCGTAAGTTGACGCCATTCTCATCTGCCAATGATTCCCACTCATCCATTTTCTCTTCAATATGCTCTTGGACATAATGACAATTTGAACAATCATGCGCCATCATATCGAGAATGATCACATCGCCTCGAAGAGAAGAGGTGGTAATTCGACCATTCTCATCTGCAATTTCTGATTCGATTCCAGTTCGATTCAGGGAATCCATCATAATGTCAGGAATTGGAGCAGGCTCAGCATCTGACTCAAAGATGTCATCAATACTGTCAAACAATGTTAAACCTGCAAAAGCAATTGTCCCAAACATTATCACGGCTACGCCGAAAGCCTTCCACGTTTCAGAACGCTTGAAAACGTCCCAATCTGCTTGTTGGAGGAGGCCCATGATAGTTCCAAATAGTGGATGCAAATGAATCTAATGGATTCACTCATCAGTTTCCGACTGATACAGAATTCGATTCATAGATGGTATCATCACTCATCGAATCGATGAGTTTTACCCGTACATAACAAGCAGAAGAGCCATCGCAAAGGTCGTCAAATCCTTCGCTTAGTGTTACGCTTTCACCAACAGTCCAACTGGTGTCGCCGTCGTCATTTGAAAGATGGCAACTATTTCCAATAGTTTCTTGTGGATTTGTACACTGCATGTAAGCACCATCATTTACGGACAATTGTAAGTTCACCCGTGCCCAATTCCAATCATCCCCAGAAGTCATTTGAACATAGGCTAAGGTTTCATTCGAGGCACTTGAAAGGCTCGTACCAGCATCAGACACATCAAAATCATACATAGAAAAGCCAGGATCAGTATTTCCTTCAGCAAGACTTGTAGCCCAAATATAGAAAATCAAACTTGCTTGGGAAAAGGATACACCGTTACATTCTGAAGCGAGAGATTGAATCACACTTTCCGAAAAACTTTCATCGAACGATGCGAATAAATCGATCACGTCTGATGGGATAGTTGAAGCATCTTCGACATCAATTTCCCCTCCATCTTCCTGAAATTCAATTAATATTTCAGCGGCGTCAGCCATAAGAGGATATTGAGGTGCTTTATTCATTGTGACACACGGGAATCCATTTTCTGAAAAATCACTACCCTCTGGATAGATAAGGACACCATTGCCATCAGCAGCGAGGTACATTGAAAACTCTTCATGTTCATATGTAGTAATATTGTTTTCAGCTCCTTCTTCTTCATCTTCGCCCTCTGCACAATCTGCTTCACCATCGTTAACCCAATCCCCAGGAATTACATCTCCCCCATCACAGGTAAAGTAGGACTCAAGAGAAGCCAACTCAAGATGGATGTATGGGACGTTTGACTCGGATGATAATTCGCTTGTTATCTGAAGATCATCTTCTTCTTCAAGAGGTATTTCTTCATACACACATGTATCATAAACCACACCACTTTCATCATCTGCTTCATCGAGATATTCATTCGCCTCATCAACCGATTCAAAGCAATCTTTCATTTCTAACAAATAGATGGTATAGGAATCATCTGCATTCATTTCGACACGCAAACTAAGCAGTAATCCGTAATACATACCATCGAGATCTTGATTTGTGTAAGTTGTTGGTTCGTTTGAATCATCTAATAATTCGGTACATCCAGCAAGCATCATCGTGCAGGCAAGGAGAATAGCTATCTTCTTCATGAATCCCTGTCATGAATAGAAAGGTATAGTCCTTCCGTGTTCATCGATGTTCATTCAAGTGGACTACAGAGACCTCAAGACGCTCATGTGTAGGATGTACTTCGACCATAAGCACAGGTACTGAAAGGATCTCTGCAAGTTCCTCTGCAACACTGACTGGCATCTCGATGCGTTGTGTTTGAGCATCATAGCGAAGCCAAGCCGAGTCAATAGCAAGCGTTTCTCGTAGTTCTTCTACATCGTCACGAGCATCGGAGGGATCAGTTGGAATAGCCCCAAAGAGAATCGTATCGTCATCTGAGAGTTGCTCATATGGGCGTAGTGTTGCCTCGCCTCGACGACGGAAACGGGCCCTGAGTTGCCCAGCATCTTTGTAAGAAGCAGTACAGAATTTGAGGTGATATGGTTTATCGATAGAGGCTTCTTTCAAGCGAAGACCAAGTTCAAGAGACCCTTCTGCTGCCGCAGATAGTCCACTTGAGAGATTGAATCCTCGAACATCCATATTTTCTTGATTTCCGATTGTAATCTCAAGTTCATTCAAATTAATGAATTGTATTGGTAACTCTGCGAGTTGATCGAGAAGTGAAAACAAAGAGTCCTCTTTATCTGGTTCACAAGGCAACTCGATTCCAACGTTAATTCCTGCTTCATGAGCTGAACGAATAACATCCTCATACTGGCGAGTGGTCCCGTCAAGTAAGTGAAATCTAAGTTCATCTAATCCAGCTTCTGCAAGTTTACCCACCCATTCGTGCTTGAATGGTATTGAGGTGTAGAGATGGATATGATGTTCAGAACCAAAGGCGTTTTTGAGTTGAGAAACTGCTTCAACTGATCGCTCAGGGTCCAGCATTGGATCACCGCCTGTGATACCTGTGCCAGTTGCTTTCATCGCATGGGCTTCCTCAATGACTTCTTCCCAAGTACTGCAACGACGCTCATTAGCAAACATGTCGGGAGATTCTCTGCGATTCTCTGAAAGTGGACAATAGTCGCAACCCCAATGGCACTTCCCTGTTACGAAGAGGACCAGTTTGCGTCCTTGTTGGCACTGTATGCAGCCTTCCGCCTCACCTTCTTCAGCAGGCAAGACCTCTGAAATCATTGGAAGATGAACGACCATGTGTAATCCTCCACCCTCTTGTTGTTCAACTCGTCGGTATTTGATTCACCATTTGTTGCAGAAGCCAAGTATGGAAGCGACGATCACCAGTGAGTTCTGGATGAAACGTTACAGCACATTTTGAGCCGTCCATGACACCGACAATCTCGTCTCCAAATCGGGCTACTACATCACAAGTCACTGATTTCGAATCAAATCGAGGAGCTCGGATAAACACTCCAGGGAACGATGCAGCCGCTTCTTCATTTACCATTGGAGCAACGGCCAAGGGCGTATGTCCAAATTCATCTGCAGTTCGAGTCACCTTCACATTCGAGGATTCATGGAGAGGTAAGTCAACATCGACTGAGGCTTCGAATGATTGGCGTTGACGACCCCAAGCATTTCGAGAAATTCCTGCTTGAATAAACGGTAAACGACCTCCATCGGGCATTGCCAATAGGATTGCTCCAGCACAGGTGCCGAGAACAGGCCTGCTAGAATGCTGCTCCATCCATGAGTAGATCCCGTCGAGAAGGCCTTCCGAGGTTGATGCTTTTCTCATTGCGGTTGATTCACCACCGGGAAGAACAAGCGAATCGATTGTCTCATCGACATCGTTAGCCGAACGGAGATAAACAATTTCAACATCAAGTCCTAAATCCATTGCTGAAGCAAGAAGAGCCTCTTCATGCTCATGTCGTGCACCTTGCAACATAGCAAGACCAATCCGCAACATGAATCTCCCTAGAAGTCCTCTTCTTTAGGACATAGCATCCATGCAAACTCTATTTTAGTGGTAAAATCATAGATGTTGTTCAAAAACCGACCGCGTCTGGATTCAATCATGCCCCACGAAGGTGACTGTTTTCTTGTCCCCGGCCCTGTTCGCATGAGTGATGCTTGTTTACAGGCAATGGCTACTCCAGTTATGACTGCAAGAGGACCAGAATTTCGTGATGTCATGGCAGATCTGAATGCAGGATTACGTTCCGCATTCAATCTCACACCATCAGAACGAACCCGTGGAACACAATCCTGGGCTGGTGAGGATGGATACAAAGTCGTCGCTGTATCTGGAAGTGGCACTGCTGCAATGGAGATGGTTATTGCTAATCGATTCCGTCCAAACGACAGAGTCCTTGTTCCAACCAATGGGAAATTCGGCGAACGAGTCGCTCAAATATGCAAGCAATACTGCCAAGTGAAACACATCGCTTATGATTGGGGACGTAGTTTTGATTTTGTGGAATTAGAAGAACAACTCGGTCGTGGAACGTACGAAGCAGTTCTTATTTGCCATAATGAAACAAGTACTGGAATTACTCAAGATGCTGCATCCTTGGCACAGATGTGTAAGGAATACAATGTAGCATTCATCCTTGATGGGATCACCTCTGTAGGAGGAGCACCTGTACATCCTGCTGAATGGGCAGCAGAAGCAGTGGTAATGGGGGCTCAGAAATGTACCGCAGGGCCGAGTGGTATTGCTGCCATTGCAATCAATGAACATTTTATCGAACGATTGGAAACCATTCGTAAGCAAGGTGATTCAAATCCCGTTTACTATCTTGATCTTATCTCAGCACTCAAGAAAGGTGATGATGACCAAACGCCATGGACGCCTGCTATCAATTTGGCAATGGGTTGGGCTGCAGCTCTACGCGAATTGGAAGAAGAAGGCCTTGAGAACCGTTGGAAGCGTTGTCAGAAACTTGCAAACGGTGTACGAAATTTATTCACTGACCTCGGCTTCTTGCTTCTTGCAGATGGAGGGCAGCAAAGTGATACGGTAACAGCCATCATGTATCCAGAAGGAATTGACGATTCATGGCGAAGCATGCTCAAGGAAAAGTACGACACACAAGTCATCGGTGCACAAGACCACTTGAAGGGTAAAATGTTCAGAGTTGGAAGTATGGGTACAACAACTGTCGAAGAAATGGTGGAAGGGTGCAAAAGAATGATTGATTGCTTCAATGAAATGGGACTATCGCTTCCAAACGTTGATGTTGCACCGTACTTTGCCTAAATCATGGGGAAAGGAATTGTTCTAGGACGGTTCCAGCCATTCCATAATGGACATGAACATCTCGTTCTTGAAGCTCTTGAACAATTTCAAGAAGTTACAATTGCAGTAGGATCATCTCAAGAAGAATGGACTACAAACAACCCATTCTCTTTCAAGGAACGTCAATCCATGATTGAAGCATGGGTAATTGAAAAAGGGTTGAGTGAACGGATTATGATTGTTGGTATTGAAGACATTAACGACCCACCCAACTGGGTTGAGCATGCGTCAAAGGCTCATGGAATTGGAACATTGATTACGTCCGACAAACCCACAAAAGATCTTTATGAATCTGAAGAATTTCCAGTTAATTGGATTGATTTACATGAACGAGAACAATTTGAAGGTTGGAGAGTTCGCCAATCTTGCATGATGCTTTCAACTGTTTACGATGATGAGGCGACACGGTCCGTGCTCACCCCAAGCGTACCAAGTGCAATCATCGAATGGTTGATTACGAACGATGCACTTTACCGTTTTTTACAACTGAATGCAGGTCCGCATGCAGGCTGATTACTCCGTTGCTACAACGACTCGAGCGGCGCTTAACACACGCTCTTTGTACATGTAACCCGGTTCTAGGACGTCAATGACGAGACCTGCTGGGAATTGTTCTGAAGCAGGCAAGGTCGTGATTGCTTCCATCTTGGAAGGGTCGAATGCCAAACCTTTCGCTTCAATGGCTTTGATTCCATCAGATTCTAACTCTCTCCACAACTTGTTTCGAAGAAGGCGCAATCCTTGAGCAACTGGAGACTCATCACCTTCTTCCACTTGTTGGAGTGCTCGATCTACATCGTTAAGGATTGGAATCATCCTTCGTGCAAGACCCATTCCTCCGTATTGGATGAGTGTCGATTTTTCTGCCATAAGCCGCTTACGTACATTTTGGATTTCAGCATCCTTATACGCGATTTCTTTTTCAGCCTTTTCAGCACGCTTGGTGGCTTCTTCCAAAGGATCGAGTGGTTCGACATGTTCAGCTAAATCAATCTGTTCAGCAACATCATCGAATTCAGGGGTCTCATCATCATGCACTTCAGGAATATCTTCCTGTGGCATCTCTTCATCGTTCGACATAAATCATCCCAAACAGAAGTGGTCTTTCAACCCGACGCTGTCGTATCGTCTGGAAGACCGTGAACCAAAACTGTGGAAACATTCCATGACCCAGTCCCCCACTTTCGTGCTTCAAGGTGGTCACGGCCAATAATTGCAACCATATCTGATTCTGAATTCCAACGATTCATCGTGTAGACAAGGGTCTTAGCAGCCCGATCATGGGCTTCATATGTTGGAACAATTCGAGCATCTTCGGATTCATCAAGAGTTTCGCCTAAGGCTTTTCTTCGCTCCATCCAATCCATACAGACCTTCTCTGCATATTCGGATTCGGGAAGACCCGACAATTCTTTTCGGACCTTATCCCATGTCTGACCTCCATAGAGAATATCTTCTCCGTCGATGATTGTATTTAATGCAACATCAAGATACAGGTATGCTCTGCCCTCCCATACTTCCCAAGCACCTGGACTTGCCCATTTCATTGCAAGAAGAAGGCCATTTTCACCATCCGTAGATTCATCAAGAAGTTTGAGAAAAGACTTGTCCTCATCCTTACCCCAAGGTTGAGCATCCATCCAATCAAGTAATTCTGCTTCTGCATCAATGTCAAAAAGAACCTTCAAACGTGAATCTTGTACAGGACGAGTGTTGCGTAATGTCCGTTTTTCGAGACCATCATAAAGCGTATTCCATGCCAAATCCAACGTCAATTTGAGACGAGAAACATCGACGAGAAGAACGATGATTTCAAGCCCCATGTTTCAAACCAGACACAACTCTTCTTTGAGGCATTCGGCTTCTCCACAGGCTTCGACTTTTCAATAAATTGAGCCTCATGAGCAAGAGCATTGAAGAACAGCGGTCTTGCCATTGCGAATGAGGCGTTAAGATGGCGACGATTAAGGAGCAAATCGATTTGATTCGCGCCGAGATCGATAAGACCCAAAAAAACAAGGCAACTAACGCCCACATTGGGAAATTAAAAGCGAAAATCGCTCAATTAAAACTCAAGGAAGAAAGGGCCACTGCTCACTCTAAGGCGAGTGGTGGTGGGAAAGGATTCGAAATCCGAAAGTCCGGAGATGCGACCGTATCTCTTGTTGGTTTCCCGTCTGTTGGTAAATCCACACTCATCTCTAAGGTCACGGACGCCCACTCAGAAGTAGGAGGTTATGCATTCACTACTCTGACATGTATTCCTGGAGTCATGGAACACAGAGGTGCAAAAATACAGATTCTTGACCTTCCTGGTTTGATCAAAGGGGCTGCTGAAGGAAAAGGCAGAGGAAAAGAAATCCTCAATGTTATTCGTTCATCAGACATGGTTCTCTACATTGTAGACCCATTCCAAGATGGCCACTTTAAAGTCCTCCATCGGGAGTTGCATAATTCGGGATTACGTCTCAATGAACAACGACCTCCAGTATTCATCAAGCGTGTAGAAAAAGGTGGTATCGATGTTCGTACGACAGTCGAACAAACGCACCTAACAAATGAAGAAATGGGGGATATTATTCGGTCATTTGGATTTACATCTGCAATCGTAACCCTTCGACAAGACACGACTGCTGAACAGATCGTTGATTGTTTAGCGGGTAATATTATTTACGAAAAAGCAGTTATTGCAATCAATAAAATTGATATTGCTACACCAGAGGATATTGCTCGATCAAAAGTTGGATTACCAACGGATTGGCCTATTATGGAAATTTCTGCGTTCAAGGAGATTGGCCTTACTGAACTGAAGGATTTCATCTATGACAATCTTGGATTTATGCGGGTGTTTCTCAAACCTCAAGGCCAAGATGCTGATATGGACGAACCTCTTATTGTAAAAGATGATTCAACTGTTCAAACGATTTGTAGCAAACTCCATCGAGACTTTGTGAGGAAATTTAGATTTGCCCGAGTAAAGGGCCCATCTGCAAAATTTGATTGGCAACGTGTTGGCCTAGACCACCTTCTAAAGGATGGAGACATCTTGACAATCGTGGTGAAGCGATGAAGACATTGTGGTCTTATCATCGTGACGCACTAGCAATTGGACTTGGCTGCTTTTTCACGTATGTTGGAATTCTTCACTTCATAGACCCGAAATGGTTTACGGCAATCGTTCCCGATATTCTACCTGGTTCTGATGTGTTCTGGGTTATCATCAGTGGAATTCCAGAGGTTCTCTGCGGAATTGGATTAATCGTTCCAAAAACACGAATCATCGCTGCACGAGCAACGACTATTCTCCTTGTTGTATTGTATTGGGCCAATCTGAATATGTGGGTCTATGACATCGAATTGAGTGGTAATACATTCCCATTATGGGCACATATTCTCAGAGGTCTAGCACAAATCGTCATGGTACTAATTGCAGCATACTTGGGCGAATGGGTTCTTAGTCCAAATACGCAGGAAAAATAATCAGGACCATTCATCATCACCAGACTCACCTTTACGCACCCGTATGAATGCAACGAGGGTGAGAAGGACAACAACAAGTACTCCAATTTGCATAATAGCAGAAGAACTTAACGATGATTTACTTTCATCATCGGTATCAGTTGGATCCTCTGTGTCTTCACTTGGCTCAGCCGGATCAGTTGTAGTTGACACGTCCACAGTAAATGACAGCGTACTGGAATTCATGTTACCAGATGCATCCGAACTCTTGACAAGAAGAATCCAATCCTCATTAGCTAGAATTTCGGATACAAACTCATGGTTCTTTTTAGTTGCGAAGTCGTTCGAAAAGACAAGTACATCATTCAGATAGACTTCTTCAGTCGAACGTTCAGAAGTATACCAACTGATTCTGGTTTTTCCGTCTTCAAGCACTTCAACATTCAAATTTAGCAACTCAGGTGGCGTTAAGTCGACGATATTGCTTGTGGTAAAGGTCACCACAACATCATCTGTTCCATTGGCACGGATATAGGCCCAATACGAGGTATTGACTTCAAGTCCGGTTAGCGTGATAGCATGATCTGTAGCGAGTATTGTCCACTGAGTTGGATTCATAGCATCATCTGGTTCAGTTTCAGAGGTCATGTATTGAATTGATGTAGCATCTGCTACAGTCGTCGACCAAGTGATTACAGCTGTATTAGCAGTCACGGTATCGATCGATGCTCCAAAGATTTGTTGGGGCACCTCAGGCATTTCAAAGCCAGTTAATTGAGCATAAACATGACCACTGACATCATAGGACGAGAGCATTGTTTCCTGACCCGTTCCGTCGAGAACAATGTCCAAGACATTCGGATCATAGTCAATCCCATCATCGGGAGCAGGGCTGGAACCACCACCAAGTGTCCATGTGCTTGCAGTTGCATCGACATCTCTCCATTTACCAGTACCAAATCCATCTTGGCTGCCAACTACAACGATGTATCGATAGTTCGGGATATCGTCCCCGATTACATCTTTGCTTACAGTAAAGGTAATCGTTTTCGAAGTGACATCACCTGTAACATCAACTCCTCGTGAAGAAGTGCTCCCTGTCATTGATTGAACAGCCATGACTGCACCAGGTTCTCCGGTTCCACTAATAGCGACTTCCCAAGCCCAATCGGGATGAATCTCAGCATTTGCCCCATCGAGCATATCTGTGGACCCATAGGAGGTATTTCCTTGATCTACATAGATTTGTACAATTTGATGACTGAATCCATTTGAGAGCCCCCAAATGTCAGTCATTTCACCAACTTCAAGGATAAATTGTGCATTCCAAGCACTTTGACGAATCGTTAATTGCTGAGCATCCCAAAGTCCTCCATTGTTTGGAGTTGTGAAATCACTTGCGAGTGGATACGTGTAGTCTCCATCTCCGGTTTCGTCGCCTATTGTATCATTCAATACAAGCAACGTCACCCACTCTTCAAGATCAGGTAACACAAGTTCAGCAGGAGCCGGTGGTGCAATTTCCATGTCAACACCGTCACCGTATGCAAGAGATTCAGCCCATGATGAGACAACCTTGACTCGAGTTGAATAGCGTGGAGACAATCCAATTTCTGACCATGGAATCATAAACTCATAGACATCATCAACTGCACAGTCTCCTAAGGATGAACTACCACTGAGAACCCATTGCTCTTGGTCTCCAGTCTTTCCTTTTGCTGTGAAAAGATTCCACTTTGCTCGACCATCATCCCGAAGAGTATCAAAATCAAATGCAACCATGTATTTGGATGGGAACCCGAGAATTTGATTACCGTAATACGTTCGGAAGTTGGTCTCTGCTTCATTGAAATTCACCGCATTCGGTTGCATGAAGTAAATTGCAAGATCGGGTTCATCTCCATTTGAAGATTGATTTTCAAGAACCTCTGGATTATCAGCATCAATACGAATAAAGACATTCGAAGAGTCATAGCCAATGTAAAATTGTTCGATATCAAACGTGTCTCCAGAGACTGGAGCATCGTATTGTGCAGAACCATCCCATTCACCAGGTAAGGCAATTCCGTCGATCATGGGTTCGATAATTCCAGTAGCAGATGCCGTAGGTATTGCTGGGTTTGTCCATAAATCTTGCAAGTACGGTGGCAATTCTAAATTAACTGCCCGATAAATATTGGATAGATGTACTTTGAACAAGACATCCCAATTTTCATCGTACCCGCTGTCTTGGTCAAGCCCATACCACCAATACCAGTCGCTACCTTCAGCAATGTAGAGAGATTCCCAAGCCGCAGTCAAACCTGGATGATTCGGATTTAATTCCTCAAATGCAACCAACTCTTGTCGTGCTTCTATCAAACGTTGCCAAGCAAGGCTTTCCTCTTCTTCACCAGCCCAAGTTCTGAGTGTACCATCAATCCATGAACCTGTTCCAATGTTTTGAATTTCAGGCAAGGCTGTGCCCTTTTCGAGGAACTCAGATGGAGTTGTGGTCACAATCGTTGGGTGATCTGCAAGACGACCGTACCATTCAGCCATGAACGGCCTTGCGTTGTCATGATGTTGGAATTCAGACATGAACATCCAGTTTTCACCATCGAGAGCTACAGTAAGAAGATGCTCAGAAGGATCTTCACCTTCATCGAGAAGTTGTTGACGTATGTTATCGATGTATGCGATGAAGTCAGATACGGCTGCTTCTGGCGTCATGGTTCCGTATTGGAAAGCAATACGGTCAGAGATGACTCTGTCTCGGAAAATCACGGAAACTTCGCCACCATCAGTTCCAGTAACTGTCCAAGGTGTTGCGAGATTCGAGGCCTTTTCCACATTGATGAGATTCCCGTTAACATCTGTAGATTGCTTCAGAAGTTCTTCATCTGTCACCATCCATTCAACACCAACATCACTGACAGGTTCAACCATTGGAGGCGAGACTGCTTGTTCGCTTGGCCACATACCAACTGGCCTGAATCCAAGTTCTTCCTCAAAGAGATTCATACCTGTAATCAAGTGGTTTTGAACGTCATCAGGCCATGCTTCTTTGTTGACTCTAATGCCGTCTTCCATTGTCCATCCATCCATCATCAAGAGTGGCATAATTGGGTGATAATACGGTGTTGTCGTCAATTCTACTTGACCGCTGTTGGCCAACTCACTGTACATGGGAAGGATGTTCCCCATGTGTGCGTGTTGAGCGTCTAGAACGTAGGTTAGATCATCTAAATCGTAACCACCATTCTGCATGAATAAATCGATAAGACCCTGATCACGATGGCTTTGATTGTAGTCACCTAGAACATAGTCTGGTGAAAACTGATAGAGATACCACAGGACTTGCAAGTCAAGAAAATCTGCTGGAGGTAGTAGATCATCATCCATGATTGTTGCAGGTTTGAGATTGTGAAGCGTTTCATCGTAAATCTCCTTGTAACGGGCACTTGAAGGATAAAGCCAGCCAAGTTTCGCATCTTCCTGCGTTACATTGTAAATCCAACCACTGTTCCAAAACGATTGGAATTGCATGGTATGCAGTTCTAATTCTGTAGCGTTAGGATATCCACCCTCTGACCAAGACCGTTTTGCAATATCCGTATGGACATCAAGTGTTTCATTGCGGTGATAGTCAACCAATTGTTCAATAAAAGATGGAACCAGATTGTAGGTGACCTTTGTTTCCGTTTGAGCAAGGATACCAGGAGAATCCACGTATTCAGTCATACCATGAACTCGAACCCAAGGCATCTCATACATCCCTGTCAACTTGTTTTTGTAATAGGGTTGATGCTGATGGAAGACGATTGCCAGATTTAGAGCATCGTCAACTTTTCCGATTGATTCAGGCTCAATAACAGGTAAGTCCTGAGGAATTGAAGATTCATTCACATCACTGATTCTCCAAGCGTGAGTAAAGGATTCTGCACCGTTATTCGATGCTGGATTTGCGCTCGGGAACGAAGCCCAGACATTCCCTTCATCTTGCCATTGCGCATAGATGATCACATCGACTTGCGTTGGTGAACCAAGAGCAGCCCAGGGCAAAGAGAATTCAGTGAATTGATTACCGCTCCAGCCAGCGAAAAGTTCCACTGTTGTTGGTTGGTCGACCCAAGAACTCCCATCGTGAGCGATATGGCTGAAGTAGGAATCATCTTCCAAAACAAATCCATGATTCGCCTCGAATGGAAGCGCATGAGAGAAACCCCATTCCTTACTTAGTACAGAACCACCATCTGACGTATTGAGGTAAACAAATAAGTCGGCTCCCTCAAACGTTGATTTCCAATCTGTGCCGTTCCATCCAATGAAAAGGTTTGACGAATTCCAAGTCATGTAAACCTCGATGCCGTTCAAATCAGATTCCATCAGAGAATCGCTCGACCAGTCCGTATCATCCCCGTCTATGGTGATGTCATTGGGAGTCGTTGCGTTTACAATTGAACAAAAAGAAGATGCAATAAAAACCGCACAGAGCAGAATTGCCTTAGCCCGCATGAGATAACGCTGGAGTGATAAATAGAAAGGCTTTGTCGCTCATTTGTAGATATGTCCAGTCGTCGAGGTGTACTGTGCCACATCACCTCGCTTCCAACAGGAGATATGGCCAGTGGCCTGCGATTTATCGACTGGTTATCAGCAAGAGGATTCGATGCATGGCAGATTCTCCCTCTTACACCTCCTGATCGGTTTGGCTCACCTTATGCATCACCATCCGCATTTGCTGGATGGCCAGAACTTTGTCACCAAGAGATCTTTGGAGATTTGAATGAAGAAACATATTGGCTTGAGGATTGGGCTCTTTACTGTGCGATAAAAAAATCTCAAAACGGCTTACCATGGTACGAATGGCCTGTCGAGTTACGAGATAGACATCCTGAGGCATTATCCCATTGGAAGAATCAGATTGATCCGTATGTAAAGGAACAAGAAGAATTTCAGGCTAACTGGAACGCTCTGAAAGATCATGCCTATTCAAACAATATCCAACTGATTGGTGATTGCCCAATCTTTGTTTCCCACGATTCAGCAGATGTATGGGCTCATCGTGAATTGTTTCTCCTCGATGAAAATGGACACCCTGAATTCGTAACTGGAGTCCCTCCTGATTATTTCAGTGAAGATGGTCAGAAATGGGGAACTGTGTTGTATGACTGGAGTGCTCATGAAAAAGAGAATTGGACGTGGTGGAAACAACGCATACAACGGATGTTACGACTCTATGATCGTGTTCGAATCGACCATTTTAGAGGATTTCATTCCAGTTGGGCGATACCGCACGAAGATGAACATGCAAGAAACGGATCTTGGCAAGATGGTCCAAAAGACACTCTCATCCAAGCGTTACTCGATGGTGGCTGTGGTTCAAGCCAAATTATAGCAGAAGATTTGGGTATTATTCCTCAAGAGGTTATCGACCTTCGGAAAAGACACAACTTGCACGGAATGGCAGTCTTGCAATTCGGCTTTGAAGGAGAGTTGGGTTCAAATCCACATCACCCACGAAATATTTCTTTTGATCAAGTCGTGTACACTGGAACACATGACAATGATACGACGAGAGGTTGGTACAACGAAGCAACAGATGAAATCAAGGCGAACCTTTCTGAATTAGCAATTGATGGCGAAGAACCATTGCAAACGATGCTCCGACTTGCTCAATCCACTGATGCAGAACTGGTAATAATCCCGATGCAAGACATACTCGCCCTCGATTCATCATGCAGAATGAATGCACCGGGTACTATTGAAGGAAACTGGATTTGGAAATTCGATTGGAGTGATATAATTCTCTAGTATCACTTCCGTATATCTCATAATCCCTGTTCACGACGGAAGGCCATGAGCGCAATAGGGTATTTCACAGCAGAAATAGGCCTTTGGTCTGAATTACACACCTATTCAGGTGGATTAGGAGTTCTTGCAGGAGACCATGTCAAATCAGCTGCTGATGCAGAGATTCCTCTTATCGGAGTGACCCTACTGTACAGAGAAGGATACAGTAGACAACATCTTGATTCAGATGGGATTCAGTCCGAGACCTATCCTGTACTCGACCCAAGTGAATTCCTCGAACAAACAGACATCACGATTCAACTTCCCCTCGATAATAAGACCATTTACGCACGCGTTTGGTGTGCGAATATTGTTGGACAAACAGGCCACGAGGTTCCAGTTTACTTCCTCGACACAACACATGAAGACAATTCACAATATCACCAGGAAATTGGACAACGATTGTATGGTGGAGACGATGATACTCGAATACGTCAAGAATACCTTCTTGGCGTTGGTGGGATACAACTCTTCGATCATCTTGAAATTGAACTCAAAGGAATTCATCTCAATGAAGGACATTGTACATTTGCTATGCTTGAACTCCTTTCTCGAGGTTGGTCAAGGGAAGAACTTGCTGAGAAGAGTCTTTTCACAACGCACA
>ENA-ORDA01000850-ORDA01000850.1-marine-metagenome-genome-assembly--contig:-NODE-850-length-28523-cov-4.253814_pt1 | contig 28523 bp, 23 predicted proteins | sample MGYA00237778_ERZ508506 | MGnify/ENA primary metagenome ERZ508506 (study PRJEB26177, sample SAMN06267891) | marine metagenome | isolation source: Monterey Bay, California, USA | place: Pacific... | reverse complement strand
AGTCGGCGCTCTCTGGGTTGTAGCGTAAACGTCGGGTTGCGGAAGATGTGACTGCGCCCACTGCGCCGGGAAAATCCCATTCCTCTACATCACCAGGGTTTGAGTTGTGGCTATCAGTTGCGGCAATAAAACCCGTCTGCAATGGATTAAAACCCAAGCTCTGTTCGAGTTCCAGGCCGACCTTTAGGCCCTGTCGAACGAATCCTGTTTTAAAAGCGCAGCCGGTTGTTTCCCCAGGCTGACATGGATCTAGGACCTGTTCAAATGCGCATTCTTCGTCGGTGGCGCCGACGCCTAGAGCGCATTCTTGTGCACCTTTTACCTGAAATAATTCAACCAGTGGTTCGCGCTTTCGACGAAGTCGCCAATCACTCTCGGTATAGGCTTTTCCATCCCAGGTGAACGGTGAGTAGGTGAGGCCCCATGCCTTATTGGGGTTGTGGGGCATTGTGAGGAAATCGCAATCTCCGCTACAGGCGGCTTCAAGCCCCCTCCAAAGCTCTAGGGCATTGGGCACGTCGAAGCTTGAAATGGCACGCTCAGGTACTGTTGCGGTGCGAAAAATGATGTTTCGATGGTGTTTACCTTGAGCCGGTAGGCCCGGTGAAAATTCGTAGCCAATCAGTGTAGTTAGCTCCCCAGGAACATTATGTTGATTGGCTAGATCGACATACCTAGCCCAATCAGTTTTTGCATTTTTCTGACAGCGTTCGAGGCTTTCATGCCCAAATTTGCAGGTAGGAAACGCTCCTAGAGTTGGCGAGCTGCGCTGGGTTTTTTGGTATACCCCAGCAGGCTTCAAAGGGTCGCCAGGAATTTCAGCACCTCGGACACGATCAACCAGTAACTTAAAGATCATTGGGTTGGGTTCGTTTACCAGCCAGCAGGCCGCGCGTTCAGAAAGTGAGAGTCCAGTCTCTTGGCAATGGGTACGTGTACCGAAGCCTTCGGCATGATCAGTGATTGCCACAAAGTCCAAAGGGCGACTCAGCTGCATTGCTTCGCCGCCTGCACTTTTCAAGGTTTCCCCTCTTGCGAACCGGTAGGCATCTTCTACGCTTAGTGCATTGCCAAACAACGTGGCATCGAAACTTTCACGAGTATGAATATGCAGTTCGCCCCAATATAAATTTTTGTTGGGATTGGGAGCAGGTTGGTAAGCGTGGCTCTGTGCACGCGGCAGACTCAATCGGTTGTTGTCTTGCAGGGCATAATCTCGAGCAGCGGTGTTGGGCCCGTTTCTATCGGCTGATGCTTGTAAAGGAAGCAGCACTTTACTCGTTACGACGCCAAGACTTATGAGCAATACCACAGTGATCACTAGGCAAATTCTTTTTAGCATTTTTTCGCTCGCGCTTTCTCAACTGCTATTTCACTGAATTCGGTTGTTTGGGCAACCTATCCTAATCAGTCTATGAGGTTGAAGTTTGTTTTCATTTATCTAGCCTTATTGTTAATTCGCCCCCAAGATAGCGCTATCGCCATGTGACGCAGGAATCAATTTCGGATAGCTTTTGCACTTATCTCCATAGCAGGATGCCACAGTTAGTTAAGTCGAGGGTTGTGTGTGCTAAGCCGCTGGAACTTTCGGTGCAAATTAGGCCTGTGTCACCCTGTTGGCGAATCTTTCGGCAGCCGAGTGGAACTAACCTAGGCCTAATCTGCCTTGAGGTTACGCGAGGACATAGCTTGGGTACCAGTGAAAATGCTGACTAGTAATGACGCATTTAAATTTCAGAAGCGTTTTACGCCGATAACCTGACCTTGCGGCTCATATTTTTTAGGATTGGGGACTAGAATCGCCGCTCTCTCATATGGCGTAGGAAAGGCCTTAATAGCCTCGGATCTAATTGCTGTCGCTAGTTTTGATGTCGCTCGAGCATCACAAATTGCGAGGCCACAATGGGCCCTTAGAATTGATGTTTAGAGACGAAGTAACGCCATAAAAGATGGCGCCAGAGTTCCAATAGAGTCCCAATATAGATTCGTCATAATTTGATTTAATAGAAAAGGAACAAGTTAATGAGTGTTTACAAAGCGCCTTTGAGGGATCTCCAGTTCAATTTGTTTGAGCTGTTCGACTACGAGGCACACTATCAGTCGCTGTCCGGTTATGAAGACGTTAGCGCCGAGCTGGTTACAACTATCCTTAATGAGTTTGATAAGTTTTGCAGCAATATTTTGTCGCCACTCAATGCTGTCGGTGACAAGGAGGGCTGCACCTGGAGTGACGGAGAAGTTGCAACCCCTAGCGGCTATAAAGAAGCTTATCGACAATACGTCGAGGCTGGCTGGCCTGCGCTGGCAAACGAGCCAGCATACGGCGGGCAGGGACTTCCTGAGTCACTATCTATAGTTTTGGGAGAAATGCGAGGAACCGCTAATTGGTCTTGGGGAATGTATCCGGGGTTGTCTCATGGTGCCGTAAACACCATCGAGCTGCATGGTACTGAGAGCCAAAAACAGCGCTTCCTTACCCCGTTAGTAGAAGGCACTTGGACAGGCACAATGTGTTTAACTGAAGCGCATTGTGGTACCGATTTGGGGCTACTGCGAACCAAGGCGGAGGCTGCTGCGGACGGAAGCTATCAGATTACTGGAACAAAGATTTTTATCTCTTCGGGTGAACACGATCTCACCGAGAATATTGTCCATATTGTGCTTGCAAGGCTCCCGGACGCACCTATTGGCGTCAAAGGCATTTCACTGTTTATCATTCCAAAGTTCAATGTAAACGACGATGGTTCCATGGGTGAGCGAAACACCGTTCGCTGTGGATCTATTGAGCACAAGATGGGTATCCACGGCAATGCCACTTGTGTCATGAATTTTGATGGGGCGAGGGGATATTTATTAGGAGAGCCCAATCAAGGTCTTCAGGCCATGTTTACATTTATGAATACCGCAAGAATTGGGACTGCGTTGCAAGGTATTGCCCACATGGAATTGGGTTATCAGAAGTCATTGGCCTATGCCAAAGATCGCTTGCAGATGCGTTCGGTTACCGGCCCCAAAAATCCCGACGGTCCGGCAGACCCCATTATCGTACACCCCGATGTCAGGCGCATGCTGCTCACTCAAAAGGCCCTCTCGGAGGGTGGGCGGATGATGGTCGCCTACACGGGCAAGCTAGTCGATGTCATCGAGTGTACTACCGATGAGGTGGAAAAAAAGTCAGCGGAAGACATGCTGTCCTTTATGACGCCAATTGCAAAGGCATTTCTTACCGAAACAGGATTTGAATCGGCAAATCTGGCACTACAATGCTTTGGCGGTCACGGCTACATCAAAGAATGGGGCGTAGAGCAAAATGTTAGAGATGCGCGTATTGGCATGCTCTATGAAGGCACAACGGGTATACAAGCGCTCGATTTTATTGGGCGAAAAGTTCTGGGATCTGGCGGTGTGCTGCTGCAAAACTTCACGCGGGAAATACATCACTTTTGCAAGGAGAATGCAGAGGTAGCAGAGCTGCAGGAGTTTATTGAACCACTACAGGCGCTCAATAAAAAATGGGGCGAGTTAACGCTGCACATTGGCACTAAAGCGATGGAAAATGCCGATGAGGCGGGAGCGGCTTCAGTCGACTACCTGATGTTCTCGGGGTATTCCTGCCTTGCTTATTTTTGGGCAAAGGCAGCCTCTAAAGCACGAGCTGCACTGGCCGCGGAGAACTCAGAGGGCGAGTTTTATGAGGCCAAACTAAAAACCGCGCGTTTTTATTATCAGCGCATTTTACCGCGCACCAGCACTTGCGAGGCCGCCATACTTTCGGGAGCGGACAACGTGATGTCATTAGAGGTGGAAGCGTTTTAATGGCGTGAGTCGCGAGGGTGTGGTGAGTGCGTAGGAGGTGGCAGAGTCGCAATCGTAACCTTTGCCAGTGGACCTCTTGTCGCAGGTATCGTTGTTTGTCAGCTCGTTTGGACAGGAGTTTCTAATATATATCGCCCTTTGCTCGACTGCGAGTTGCGACGTTTCTAGGGGCCATCAGTCGGCAAACCGGTTGTCGCACTCTGGGATGGACGCAAATACGCAGGGTTAGGTAGTGTGCTAGCGCGCATGCATTCGTTGAAGCTATCAGCCGGGAACTGGATTACCGACAACAATGGGAGTTTTGTGACCGCAGTTACTGCGGTGAAATCCCAAAGATGAGGAGTTGCTGTGCTTCCGGTTAACGCACCTTCTGAACCATAGCGGTACATTTTGAGGGGTTATTCAGCATTTTGGCACCTTAATACCCTGCCACTAACTCAGTAGGGGGTCTATTCCTACGTATCAACGCGCTCTGCAATTTATGTTGTAAACTCCATTCGGTAAGCAGTGAACATGGCTAAAGCAAACCGAGGGTTATCTCGTGCTTTAACAGCTGGCTGCGAGTGGTTCATTACCCAATGAAAAACTGGGCGATGATGAGTTGATATTTTCATATCTCAGTGCTTGTGGCGTTACTCAAACTAATAATCCGTCGGTGTAGCCGGCGATGCAGTGATCACTAATTTTTGGCGTTGCCTAACCGACTCATGAAAATCCCTAAACGCATTATCCCCCTGGTCGAAGATGGGGTTGTCGATGAAGTGCTGCGCCAGCTAATGAGTGGCAAAGAAGCCACGGTCTATGTCGTGCGCTGTGGTCGAGAAATCCGCTGCGCTAAAGTCTATAAAGAGGCGGCAAAGCGTAGCTTTAAACAGGCGGTCGAGTATCAGGAAGGGCGCAAGGGTCGCAATAGTCGCCGCCAGCGAGCGATGGAAAAGCGTTCAAAGTACGGGCGCAAGCAGCAGGAAGAGGCTTGGCACAATGCGGAGGTTGATGCTCTGTATAAACTAGACCGTGCTGGAGTTCGTGTGCCTACGCCATACGGTTGCTTTGACGGTGTCTTACTCATGGAGCTTGTCACTACGGAGGATGGCGAAGTAGCGCCGCGTCTAAATGACGTAGTGCTAACCCGAGAGCAAGCGCTTGAGGATCATGAGGTCATGATGGGCTACGTGGTCAAAATGCTGTGTGCAGGCTTGGTGCATGGTGACCTTTCTGAGTTCAATGTCTTGGTCGACGACTATGGCCCTGTCATCATCGACCTTCCCCAGGCAGTAGATGCAGCAGCGAACAACCACGCAAAATCTATGTTAGAGCGCGATGTGAACAATATGACCGCCTACTATGGACTTTCAGCTCCAGAGCTACTCGAGACGCAATACGCTAAAGAAATGTGGGCACTGTATGAGGACGGTGAGTTGCATTCAGAGAGTCAATTGACAGGCTACTTTGAAGATGACCAAACGTCGGCCGACGTTGATAGCGTCTTGCTGGAAATCAAAGCAGCTTTTGAAGAAGAGGAAGAACGTCAGGCGAGAATTCGCAGCGCCGATGAACCCGATGCTTAAATAAATACCGCGACGCGGCGCGTGCTTTTATTCTATGGTTGGGTGTCATTGAACTAGAGCGCGCCGTAAATGCCGGTTTATCTGTGAGCGATAGTACTGCAGAGAGAAAGCTTCCCTCTCGTTTTGTTCTGGCCGTTACGGTCGGCGGTGTCATTGGTTTGGGGATTTTACGCGGGCCCGGAGAAATCGCCCAAGCGATTCCCGAACCAAAGTTGTATCTGGGGTTGTGGTTTTTTTCTGGCCTTTTTGTCTTGCTGACCACTTCGGTTGTGGCTGAATTGCTGGGTATGACACCCCGCTCGGGTGGCACTTATGCTTTGGTGCGCCGTGCTTACGGCCCCTTTGCAGGCTTCGTTTTAGGCTGGATCGATTGGTTGAGTTTTGCGGCAGATCTCGCTTTGAAGGCGGTAGTGATTGTTACCTTTATCGCCATTTTGATCCCGCAAGCTGAAGAATGGCGCGTGTTGCTAGCGATTGCAGTGACGTCTGTATTTGCGGCTATTCAACTCAGGGGAATTTCCTTCGGTGCCATTATTCAGGAAGTCGCAACCTCTGCGATTGGCCTCATCATTGTCGCGCTGTCACTGGCATTACTTGTGGCCCCCGCTGCTGGCGTAGAGACAATCTTGTGGCAGCCTTCAGACACTCCGCTCAGTAAGTGGAGCATTGTCGTAGCGGCTATCATTTTTACTTACGACGGCTGGATTTACGCTTCGTATTTCAACGGTGAAATACAAGGCGGAGCCGGTGCGGCTGCGCGAGCGAGTATTAAGGGGCTGGTAGTTGTGATCGGCCTATACATGCTGATTAATTTCGCCCTGGTGCATAGCACGGGGTTAACGCCTCTCGCGGGCAGTGAGTTAGCACTGGCAACAGCATTAGAGTTCGTCAACTTTCCTCTGGCGGGGGATCTAATTGTTGTAGCTGCCATTCTCATTCTGCTAAGTCATCAAAATTTAGAATACATGAGTGGCCCAAGAATATTACAGGCACTCGCTGTTGATGGTCTTGCATCTAAGCAGGTAGGCAAACAGGGTCGAGGAGGTAACCCAGTCTTTGCTGTGCTCATCACCTGGTTGCTCGTAGTCGTTCTAATTATGGTTGGCGGCTTCGATTTTCTGCTGCTGCTATCGATATTTTTCTATGTGCCGCTGTATTTGGCGCTCATTGTTGGGGTTTTAATTTTGAAGAAAGCAGAGCCCAATGTGGATCGCCCCTATCTTGCCTGGGCGCACCCCTACAGCACGTATTTATGTTTGCTGGGCTGGTCGGTTATTACAGCGTTTCAGGCCTACGCAGAGCGGCAGACCGCCCTCTATGCCCTCGCGATGATACTAGTCGCTTGGCCGGTCTATCGTTATCTCACACGGCAGCAGCACGACCCCTAGTCGCCGGTTTGAGCTTGCACATTCTCTGCGGTTCCAACTTGCCCACGTTCGTCACGCCAAGCAGGTTCTGGTGGAGTATCAAGCCAGGCAGGACAGTCATCACCATCGTATTTTCCAATGCTATCGTCACCGCACCCATGGGCCGTGTAACCCAGCAGTGCACGCTGACGAGGGGTAAATTGCACGGCGGTACTAGAAGGCAATTCGAGGTAGTGGTTTGATTCTTGTCGCAACCAGCCAAGTGAGTAGGTGTTAATTAAACCGGCTCGGGGTGCGGTGCTGTTATTGGCGCCGCCGCCGTGCCAGGTAGATCCCAGATAGAACAGCGCAGAGCCCGCCGGCATCACTGTAGACTCCCACGCTGAAAGGTCGGGCAAATGCCAAGACCGCATAAAGCGGTGGCTATTAGGCACCACGCGTGTGCCACCATTTTCTTCAGTAAAATCATCCAACGCCCACATAACGCCGATTTGAAGTTCCAGTCCTGATATTTCAATGGGGTATAGCGAGTCATCACGATGTAGAGGTTGGGCTTTTTCACCGGGGTGGATTTCAATGCCGGTCATGCTCCCCAGTTGATAGGTGGCGCAATGGGGCAGCAGTATGGCGTCTGCAATGGCAATCAGCATGTCATGGTCCATCAGGTGGGCTGCGCTTGGTGCAGCTCGTAGCAGCGACGCAGAGCAGCGCAAGGTCAAAGAACCATCAAAACCCGAGTGTTCGGTTCCTCGGTCTGCATCAAACTCATCCCTTAATTCTGCGCTCACAGCATTGATGAGTTCAGGCTCGGCGAGGTTTTTGATAATCACCGCGCCATCGCGACGCAGCACTTCACTCGCTGTTGCGGCCTCTGCTGAGGGCTCTAGTGTAATGATAGGCATTAAAATAGGCTCCTGATGAATTTTTTGGCGTTTTGCCTAAGCTATGATCATGGCCACACACTGAGGTTAGAGCAAGCCGTTATCTAGCAGAGTGCGCTCGTGGATTGCCGAAAGCGCATTAAGCTGAAGTTCTTGGGCATTGATAGCGTTCTCAGGTGTCATGACAAGCTTGTTTACGACCGAGGTGTACAAAGCGCTCGGAGATTTTTTCCAGTGCGGCACCTGCAAATTTTAGGCAATCCTGTGGAAGATTGCGGTTCTAGGGCTTTTGATGCCCAACTGAGGTTAATGGCCAAAGCTAACAACACAGTAGGGTCATGCTCAATGGCCCTACATCAATGGCTTCCATCCGTTTATGATGCCTACCAGACCTTTTGGAGCTTATCTTTATGCCGTCCCTGCATCTTCGTGAATTGCTGCGCTACCCCGTGAAATCTATGTTGGGGGAATCTTTATCGGAGACTGCTGTCGGAGAGAAAGGAATACCCGGTGATCGTATTTGGGCGACTCGCGATGAGCAGCGTGGGGGAATTCGGGGCGGCAAAAAACTGCCCCAGTTGATGATGTTCAGTGCTGCTACTGGAGCGGGTTCTGCGCCAATGATCACGGCTCCCGATGGCGACACCTGTGCTGCGAGTAGTGACGAGGTACATCGTTGGTTGTCTGAAAAGCTCGACCATCCTGTAACGCTCTGGCCGCTACTACCCGCGGAAAATTTAGACCATTACCGTCGCGGAGCACCCGACGACGAAGATTTTGAGCAGGAGCTGAGGTCAGTATTTGGACGCCTTCCCGATGAGCCTATCCCTGACTTGACGATGTTTGCCGAGGTGCTTGAGTTTGAATCGCCGCCAGGCACCTACTTTGATGCTTTCCCCATCTTAGTGATGACGTACCAGTCTATGGCGACGTTGGCAAAGCGCCATCCAAAAGGGCAGTTTGATGCTCGACGGTTTAGGCCGAACCTATTGGTAGACGCGGTTGACGATACATCGCCATTTCCCGAGCAGACATGGATTGGTAAGCAGCTGCGTATTGGTGATGTTGTGTTGGAAATTGTGGGCACGTGTCCGCGCTGCTCCATGACAACCCATGCAACGAGTGATTTACCGAGGGATACCTCTATTATGCGACATTTAGTGAAAGAGGCAGAGGGAAATTTAGGTGTTTACGCTAAGGTGGTGACGGCCGGAACACTAAAGCTAGGCCAGGCCCTTGAAGTGATTTGAGCGGCGTCAAAACTCTGGTTGCTAGCCTCGATTCCCTTCAAAGGGCGCTAGGGTCCCGTCGTCGCATATACGCCAACTCTGGCGCTCCCGCGTGTCTCGCACTATTACTGTGGGGCAGTTAGCCAACGATCGCCGAATAAACTGCAGTTCCCAACCGAGCTGGCGACAATCGTCCAAGCGTTGACGCTGGCCGTCAGTTAGCAGCGCTTCATAGCCAAAAGGAACCTCTGCTTTTAGCCCGCGCTTACAAGATTCCTCGAGACTTTCGCTCGTTTGTGTCATCGTGATTGCCTATGCGGTTTGAAGTCTTAAACTATTTTTTAGGCCAAACTGAAAATATTGAGCCCCAGAAAAACTATACCCAAAACCGTGAGGGATATCACCCTTGGGGATGCACTTACTGTCCAAAGATAAGGGGAGGGGGTGCACGATTGATTCAGCGACGTCACGGAAATAATGCCCGTTATAGGTGTGGCTTTAGGCTTGCCTGTTGCTCAGCCAGCACGGACACTGCGGTTCATGTTGCAGACCCGCTCAACAGAGCCCTTCAAAGCTCCTGATGTAATGCCGGATTCCATCAAGATAAATCGTTGTCTTGGGGCTCCGGAGCATGGTCCCCGAGTGCTGTTTTTCAGCGGCGGATCAGCCATCAATGGTCTAAGCCAGCACATTACAGCTTACACTCACAACAGCATTCATCTAATCACGCCATTTGACAGTGGTGGTAGCTCTGCTGCTCTGCGCCAGGCATTTGATATGCCGGGAGTGGGGGACTTGCGCCAGCGTCTGTTAGCGCTGGCAGATCAATCGGCTCCGAATCAACGCGAGCTCTGTCAGCTTTTGCAGCATCGGCTTTCAGAGAATAAAACCAACGAGGCTTTACACCGAGAGCTGACCGAGATTATCTCAGGTCAACATGAGCTGATGTGTGCTGTTCCATCTGGGGCGCGTAAAGACATCACTAGCCAACTCGCTACGCTTTGTAAACGGCTCCCTACTGACTTTGACTTACACATGGCTTCGGTGGGTAATTTGGTGCTTGCAGGTGGGTATCTCGCTAGCGGTAATGATATGAGCGCCAGCCTCAACCGCTTTTCAGCGCTGATCAATATTCGTGGCACCGTCCGCGCTATTGTCGATGATCCCTTGCACTTGGGCGTGCATTTGGACAACGGTCACTCATTTATCGGTCAGCATTTGTTAACAGGAAAGGAGTATCCCGACATATCGTCGCCCGTCAGTTCAATTTTTCTCAGTCGAAGCGCTCTTGAGCCCGACCCAGTCACTGCACTGGTCAATCGAGAAAACAGTCAGCTGATCGCAAAAGCCAATGTTATTTGTTACGCGCCCGGTAGTTTTTACTCTAGCCTTATTGCTAACTTACTGCCTGATGGGGTGGCTGATGCGGTGGGGAAGGCGCCTTGCCCTAAAGTATTTATCCCTAATCTTGGTGTTGATCCGGAGCAGTTGGGAATGAACTTTTCGGCGACGGTTCAGGCTTTAATTAGACAGCTGCGGCATTGCAGTGGTGACAAGCCGGTCTCGGATCTTTTAAATTACGTGGTCATCGATAGCGATCGCTCGCGGTACCTCTATGAACTCGATCTTGAGTTGCTGGATAGTCTAGGTGTCGAGTTACTGGAGCTGCCTCTCGTAACATCCCAAAGCGCTCCTTATTACGACGATGAGCGTTTGGCACAGGTTTTAGTTTCGCTGGCGTAACAGCGATCGCATGATTATTCGCCCCCATGTTAGGAGTTAACGATGACGGCACCTTTAAATCTTGGAGAGCAATTTAGTGAGGTTGCAAAAGCGCGGCGCTCGATTCGAGCCTTCACCGATCAACCCGTAGCTACTGAACTGTTAAAAACTATTTTTGAAACGGCGATGCAGGCGCCCAGTAACTGCAATACCCAGCCTTGGTACGTTCATGTTGCAACAGGTGCCACCTTGGAGGCGCTACGGGAAGAGCTTCCTAGGCGTTTTATGGCCGGAGATATAGCTGTAGATCATCCTTACGATGGCAAATATGAGGGTGTTTTCCGTGACCGTCAGTATGCCTCTGCCAAAGCGTTATATGACGCGCTTGGCATTCCAAGAGAGCAGAAAACGGAACGACAGGCCTGGTTTCTCAACAACTTTCGATTTTTCAATGCGCCGGGCGTTGCCTTTTTCACTATGCCTAAAGACTTTGGCTTGAGAGAAGCCTGCGACCTGGGCATGTTTACACAAACGGTGATGCTAGGTTTTTCCGCTCACGGTCTGGGATCGTGTCCCCAGACGGCTTTGGGTTTTATGACGCACGTCATTAAACCCGCGTTAAACATTCCCGACGATCAGATGTTGTTGTTTGGCTTATCTTTCGGCTATCCCGACAACGCGGCTGCCGCGAATCTAGCGGTGACAGATCGTGCTTCCTTGGATGAGATTGTCAGCTTCTCGAGTTGAGCTAAGGCTGGGGGCGCTCGCGACCACAACCTAGTTCGGGCTCAGAAACTCAGTAACCTCTAGGTTAAAGCCTGACAGGGCATTGAAGCGTATGGGTGCCGATAACAGCGCCATGCGACTCACTCCAAGATGTCTGAGAATCTGAGCTCCCGTCCCGATTAATCGATAGTTTTGGGGTTGGGGTGGCGGTGCGCCGCTGCTAAGGAACTGATGGACATCGGTGAGTATTTGGTCTGAAGACGATGGCTGTCCAACGAGTACAACGACGCCCTCGTTGGCGTCAGCAACAAATTGCATCGCTGAGCGATAGGACCAGCCGGTACGACCTTCGCCCAGCTGAGTACCTAAAACATCTCGCAATAAATTGACCGACTGAACTCTCACCGGTACGGGTTTGTCAGCGCTTATTGTGCCTCGCTGTAATGCGAAGTGAGGCGTGTCATCTATGAGGTCACGAAAGCTGTGGAGTATAAATTTACCCCATTCGGTGTCGACCTCATGGCTCTCGCCGACTTCTACCGAATGTTCGTGAATTGATCGGTATTCGATAAGGTCGGCGATAGTGCCCATCTTGAGATCGTGCTGTTCAGCAAAAATTTCTAGCTGTGGCCGTCGGGCCATAGTGCCGTCAGTGTTCATGATCTCAACAATCACTGCCGCAGGTTCGCAGCCTGCCATGCGCGCTAAGTCGACCCCGGCCTCGGTGTGGCCGGCTCTTCGCAGCACGCCACCGGGTTTGGCGACTAGTGGGAAAATATGGCCCGGTTGTCTGATATCCGAAGGCTGAGCATTGTGCGCAACGGCTTGCAAAATAGTATGCGATCGCTGCTGAGCGCTGACTCCTGGGCCGATTTGCTCGCTGGCATCGATGGAGACTGTGAAATTAGTTTCATGCTGGGAACGGTTATCACGAACCATAAGCGGAATTCGAAGATGACGCGCTTTTTCGGGCGTAATAGGCATGCAGATAAGCCCGCAAGCTTCGGTTGCCATAAAGTTAATAATTTCCGGCGTGACTTTCTCCGCGGCAATAATGAGATCACCCTCGTTTTCCCGATCCTCATCATCCATGAGAACCACCATTCGTCCGGCTCGAATGTCGTCTATGATTTCCGGTATCGATGCAAGTGCCATAATCTTTACACCACGCGTTCGATAGCGACAGCGGTAGCTTCGCCACCACCAATGCACAGCGCCGCAATGCCGCGCTGCTTGCCGTAGTGCTGCATAGCATGGGCTAGAGTAACGAGAATTCTAGAGCCCGTTGAACCTATTGGATGCCCCTGAGCACAGGCACCCCCGTGAACGTTTACCCGATCATGATCTAAATTGAAGGCGTTCATTGCCAACATTGTGACCATGGCGAAAGCCTCGTTGATTTCCCAAAGGTCTACATCAGCCGCATTCCAGCCAGTTCGTTCTAGAAGCTTTTCTATAGCGCCCACGGGGGCTAGGGTGAATTCCTCCGGAGGGCGGCTAAAGCGCGAATGGGCGACGATTTTGGCCATGGGTTGAAGATTATGTGCTTTGACAGCTGCCGCAGAGGCGACCAGAAGTGCACTTGCGCCATCAGAAATAGAGCTGGAGTTTGCTGCAGTAATGGTGCCGTCCTTAGTAAAGGCAGGTCGCAGTGAAGGTATTTTATCGGGCCGGCCCTTGAGCGGTTGCTCATCGTGCTCAACGGTATGTTCGCCGCGTCGAGTCTTGATCGTTACGGGTGTAATTTCGCCTTGCAATACGCCGCTTTCGGTCGCGGACTTAGCGCGCTCTAAACTTGCAATGGCGTACTGGTCCATGGCCTCTCGGGTGAGGCCATGGGCGTCGGCAGTCGCTTGAGCAAAACTCCCCATTGCGCCACCTGTATAGGCATCTTCTAATCCATCAAGAAACATATGATCAAAGGTTTGTCCGTGACCCAGACGAATGCCTTTTCGGCCAGTCATGAGTAACTGCGGCGCATTGCTCATACTTTCTAAGCCGCCGCTAATCACCAGTTGGTTGGTTCCTGCGGCGATGCTGTCTATGGCGTAGATTGTGGCTTGCATGCCACTGCCACAGGCTTTGTTAACCGTGACTGCGCCGGTGCTGCTTGGAATGCCAGCGCCAATCATGGCCTGTCTAGCTGGGCACTGCTTGAGCCCGGCCGGGAGCACGCAGCCCATAAATACTTCATCAACAGCACCCGCTTCAACGCCGGTTTTTTCAAGCGTGGCTTTGACGGCAGATGCGCCAAGGTCGACCGCCGTAACCTCGGCTAAATCACCCAGTAACCCGCCCATGGGGGTTCTGGCACCGTTTACCATATAGATTGTGTCTGCCACAGCGCTTGTTCACTTGTATTGAGTTGGGGAGGGCATTTAGCCACACACGAGGCGCTACGTCATCGGCTGGAAGAATACTGTCCATGAAAATATTGATGCTTTTACCCCACACTACGGCTAGGAGCACCATCGTTTAGGCTAGTTGGGGGCGGGATCAAGTGCAAATACCTTGCCCCTTACCGCTGTTCGATACTGGCGAGGCGTGACACCGGCGAGTGCGCGAAACCGTCGTGAAAAAACCGAGGCATCACGAAACCCCACTTGCCAGCCGACTTCGGCCATCGGCAGGTTAGTGTTAAGCAGCAAGGCCTTGGCCTCTTCTGTACGAATGGTGTGTTGATAATGTGTGGGCGTCATCCCCGTTGCGGCACGAAAGCGTCGGCTCAGCGTGCGCACAGTCATGTCGCAGGTCTCTGCGAGTCGGGCTAAATTGAGCCCTTCTTTCAGCTCACTTCGAATCAGCCACTGTACATCCAATATTTTTTCATCCTGATGAGATTCACTTAGTGACCCCAGGTCGTGAGGGGAAAAACGCCGGCGAATTTCGGGTGAAAACTGGTTTTCGATTGTTGTTGCGGTCGCTCTAGAAAAGAGTTGTCCGGCGAGATAGACCATGAGATCAGCAATTGAGTTAACCGACCCGACACAAAAAATACGCCCCTGTTGCGTAATGAGCTGATCGCGTCGCAGGGATACCTTGGGGTAGGTTGCCTCGAAGGTGTCAAACCAATGCCAGTGTGTTGTTGCAGGTCCTTCCTGAAGCACCCCGGCCTCAGCCAGTAAAAAGCTGCCCGCGCCAACGCTGCAAACCCAGCTTCCCCCTGCAACGCAGCGCCTAACGATTTCGAGCTGCCAGGCATGGTGGTGCAGTACCCAGCGGGGGTGGCGCCAGATTGCTGGAATGAGAAGAATATCGGGGACGGTAACGCCGTCATCCTCAACAACGGGCATTGATAACCCCGGAGCAAGTTGCAAGGTTTCAGTGTGTTGGCTGACAAGTTTCATCAGGACTTGGGGGCGGGTTGGAGCTGGGCTAGCGTGGGCGGCAGCTCTGATAATTTCCAAAGGTAAAGTGACAGAGGTGGCCAGCATGCGCGGATGGGCCAATGCCAGCAGGTTGATGGCGCCGTTGGTGGCCATGATCAATTCGCTCCATTCGTCAAAAAACGTCTTTATTAGTCTAATTTATGACTTTATACGTCAATTCGCCACCTTAATTGCGAATAAACTGACGGCGAAATTTATTAGTCGGTGGGCGGACAGACGCTTCATTTACGCCACCGATATTAAAATTAAGTTGTCAGGAGTTTTGATCGACATGCTTCATCTTCCAATCTTAGTGGCCGCAGGTGGTATTAACAGTGCGGGAAAAACTTCGAATCGACAGGCGTTTAAGCGCATGGTGATTGATAATTTGGATGCTGCCGATCAAGAACAAACCCGTCAGGCGCTTGCAGCGATCATGGGAACTGCTGATAGAGCGGAACAAGATGCCGGAACGCTTATTCGAACAGTTGAAGCCAGTCACTTTGACCCTAGGGCTGTGCCATGGGCGCGTCGTATTACTACTCAGAATGACCTTAGTGCGGACATGGCGCCTACGCAGATTACTGAGGGCTTACCCCAAAACTGGGTGCCAAGCCAAGGTGAAGGTAAGCGGACCTCGGTATCATTAAGTGCAGGCACAGAGCTCTTGCTGCCCGGCACACGAAATTTTGAAATCAGCGCTGCGGGGTTACTGCCAACGGGGTTTGATCCCGGAACCCTTTATGGCTCGCGTAACCACCCACGCGGCTTGCAAATGACGGTATTTGCGGCGTCAGATGCCCTTGCGGATTTGGGTGTTGACTGGTCAGAAGTGGAAGCTCGAGTATCGCCCGACGCGGTCAGTGTTTACGTTAGTAGCTCTATGGGGCAGCTGGATGAGGGCGGTACTGGCGGTATGCTACGCGGCAGAGGTATGGGTAAGCGGGTGACATCGAAGCAGTGTCCCCTCGGCTTCGCCGAAATGCCGGGTGACTTTATCAATGCCTATGTGCTGGGCTCTTTGGGTAATACCGGTCCTGCTTTGGGGGCCTGCGCCACGTTTCTCTACAATCTGAGATTAGCAGTTCAAGACATTCGCAGCGGTCGTTCGCGGGTCGCTATTGTAGGTGCCGCAGAAGCCCCCGTAGTTGCTGAGGTCATGGAGGGGTACGCGGCAATGGGCGCGCTGGCCTCTGACAAGGCGCTGCGGGCCCTCGATGGATTGTCTGATAACGACCAGCCTGATGCGCGAAGAGCCTGCCGTCCTTTTGGCGAAAACTGTGGTTTCACCATGTCTGAGTCAGCACAAATTATGGTGCTGTTTGATGACGATCTTGCCCTAGAGTTGGGTGCCCCTACACTCGCCGCGATTCCCGATGTTTTTGTGAGTGCCGATGGCCCCAAGAAGTCAATCAGCGGACCGGGTGTTGGTAATTATGTAACCTTTGCGAAGTCTGCGTCGTTGCTGAAAAACCTGTTGGGTGACCGCCATTTTTCAGCTGGTGGAGTGGTGCAGGCTCATGGCACCAGTACTCCACAAAATCGCGTGACAGAGTCTCAGATTATGAGCCAGGTCGCGGTTGCAATGGGGGTAGAAAAATGGACTGTTGGGGCGATTAAAAGTTTTATTGGTCATTCCTTAGGTGCAGCTGCTGGGGATCAACTTTCAGCCATGTTGGGGGTCTGGGAAACCGGCGTAATGCCCGGAATTACAACCGTTGACCATGTTGCTTCAGATGTCGCCACTGACCGGCTTGAGTTTCCTCTGCAGACTCAGGTCACAGAGCTTCCAAAGTATGCGCTGATCAATAGCAAGGGCTTTGGTGGAAACAACGCGACCGCGGCGGTATTGGGCCCGGAAGTTACCCGAGAACTGCTGGCGCGGCACCATGGCCAGCGCAAACTCTCCGATTGGCGGGCATCTCATGAACGAGTGCAAATACAGCGCAACAATATTGAGTCGGCAAGGTTGCAAGGCGACTGGGCGCCTCAGTACCACTTTAATGAAGGGGTGCTAGACCCGAGTGGGGTTGAGGTGAATGAGGATCGTATTAAACTCGGTGAGCGGTCTATAGATCTGCGTGTAACCGCGCCGGAAAACTGGCGGCTGTAAGTTAGGGCCATGACGCTGTTATCCTAAGCGCCTGTGAATCAAGGCTACTTTGGCATGTCAGTTATCAACGCTTTGCAACAACGCAACTCCCACAGCAAACTTATTCAACCAGGCCCCGACGCAGCGCAGCTGGAGGCCATTGTAAAGGCTGGGCTGCGGGCTCCTGACCATGGACGGCTGCGACCCTGGCATTTTGTAGCGGTACAGGGAGACCGACGAGAGGCTCTGGGTGAGTTATTTGCCAAAGCACTCAAGTTAAGAAACCCCACTGCCACCGACGCAGAGCTAGCGAAAGCACAAGCCGCTCCATTGCGTGCGCCATTGATTGTTGCGGGGCTGGTAAAGCCCGTAGAGCACCCCAAGGTTCCCCGTGTCGAGCAGGTCGCTGCGGTGGCGTGTGCACTGCATGGCATGTCATTGGCTGCCGAGTCACAGGGGTTTGGTGCCATGTGGCGTACGGGGTGGTACGCACAGGATGCCATAGTGATTGATGGATTGGGTGGCGTGCCTGGTGATGAAGTGATTGGATTTTTGTACTTAGGGTCTCGCAAGGGCGATGCAAAACCGTTATTAGAACCCGAGCTTGATACCTACCTAACCCTATATTGACAGTGGCTATGCCATAAATTTAGGCTTGCTATTGGCTGAGAGTGACGCGTAACCTTCAGTCCGTTTTGTCCGGCCTAGAACCTTGGATTTGTTGGAGACCCGATGTGGCAAATTGTCCTGATACAGAAACGTTAGCTTTACACCTCGAGGATCATATCCTCGATATTAGATTGAACCGGCCTGAGAGTGCCAATGCTGTAAATGCACCTATGTGGGTTGAGCTTCAAGAGGCCTTTGAGTGGGCGGATCGCACGGCTGAGGTGAGAGTGATCATATTGAGCGGTGAGGGTAAGCATTTTTGCGCAGGGATCGATTTGTCGATGTTCGCCGGCATTACAACCGAGCATGAAGACCCCTCTCGCGCCAACGAGCAGTTCGTAGACCACATTCAGGGACTGCAGCGAAATTTGCAGTCGTTGCGAATTTGCAAGAAACCTGTCCTTGCCGCCGCTCACGGGGCTTCTATTGGTGCCGCCATAGACATGATCTGTTATGCCGATATGCGCTACTGCGCAGCTGGGACAACTTTTTGCGTCAAAGAGATTGATATTGGCATTGTGGCCGACGTCGGTACGCTTCAGAACTTACCTGGTCTCATGCCCGATGGTTTGGTCAGGGAGTTGGCACTTACGGGGCGCAACATGGACGCCGAAGAAGCCAAAGAGAGTGGCTTTGTTACTCGGGTTTACCCTGATCGTGACGCGTTAATGGCTGGTGTGCGAGGGATTGCTGCGCAGCTTGCAGAAAAAACACCGCTGGCGATACGTGGCACCAAGCGCGTTCTCAACTATGCGCGTGACCATACTGTAGAGGACGGTCTTGAATACGTGGCGATGTGGAATGCAGCCATGATGAGCAAAATCGATGTCGAGGAGGCCATGACGGCTAAGCTAGAGAAGCGTCTGCCCAAGTTTTTGGATTGAAACTCTTTTATGACTCAGTTTTTGACTAGGCGAATTTTCCCCGGTCCAGTTTGGCTGCACTTTTTAATTTTGGGCGGTATGTTGTATGCCGCTCTAGCAGCGTTGTACCCCGAGCCTAAGCCGATCTTAGGGCCGCCCAATGCCGCGCGCCTAGAGGCAATGACCAACAGCTATGCCAAGATCGTGGGTGGTCGTCCCACTGAAGCCGATATTGAGCGCTTTATTGATCTTGAACTTCGAGATGAGCTGTTATTTCGCGAGGCCTTAAATCGACGACTGCATTTACGTGACCCGGTAATCGACCAGCGCATTCTAAGAAACATGCGCTTTTTAAGTCCAAATAGTGAATTAAGCGACGCAACATTGGTCGAGCAGGGGCGTGAGCTCAACATGCACCTGACTGATGAGGTGATTCGGCGACGCTTGTTGCAGGTAATGACCCAGCTGATTATTGCCAGTGCCCAACTTTCTGCGCCGTCTGATAGCGCGGTGGAGGCCGCTTTTGAAGAGAGAAAAGACACGTTTCGAGAACCCGCAAGAGTTAGCTTTAGCCATGTATTTTTGGGCGAAGTTTCAAAGGGTGATGCGACCACCGTGCTTGAACGAGTGCAGGCAGAGGGTTTGCCGCCGGCTGAGGCGATTCGATTGGGCAAAGCGTTTCTATCGGGATTTCATTTTATTAACTTGAGTTGGCCAGACGTACATTCACGCTTGGGGCGAGAGTTTGCAGCATCGCTTGAGGCGCTCGTACCTGGCCAGCCAATGAATATCTGGCTAGGACCTATTTCCTCTGTTTATGGTCAGCATCTTGTTTATCTGGAGTCGTTCGCACCAGAGCGCGAGCAACGCATAGATGAAGTCGCCGATAAACTTCGTTGGGACTTGAAAGCCGAAGCGGAAAAGCAAGCGGTCGAGAGTGCAGTTACGAAGGTGATGGCAGAGTATGAGGTGAAGCGATGACCAAATTCCTCCTACTCTGGTCATTACTAATAGTTTCTGTTTCTGCAGATGCGCATCGTTTTGCGCCGTCGCTCTTGCAGATAAAAGCGTCGGGCGGCGACACCTACGCGGTGACATGGAAGACGCCGATACAACAGGTCAGCGATATTCCAATGACTCCTATACTGCCTGAGGTTTGCAAACTCGCTGAGCAATCTCCTTGGATTCGTGAAGGTACCGGTAAGTTACGTCAAAGTACTTATCAATGCGCGGGTGGCCTGATTGGCGGCTCCATTGGTGTCAATGGTTTGGGTCCTAACCAAAGCTCGGTCATGTTAAATGTTGCCCTATCGGATGAAATAGACCACCAGGCGGTCTTGACCGCGAGTGAGCCGATATTTGTCGTGCCCGCAGAACCCGACCGCTGGCAAGTTGTTGGCCGTTATACGGTGCTTGGTGCTGAGCATATTTGGGCGGGAATCGATCACCTGTTATTTGTGCTGGGGTTACTGCTGCTGGTGGGTGGTGGGCGTCGACTCATTTGGACCATCACCGCTTTTACAGTGGGGCACAGCATTACCCTTGCCATGGTGACCTTGGGGGTATTTGATTACCCGGTGGCGTTTATTGAGTTTCTGATTGCTCTTTCTATCTTTGTGTTAGCGCTGGAACTCACCCGAGAGGGTGCTCAGTCGTGGCTGTGGCGCCAACCCTGGTGGTTGGCGGGGCTTTTCGGCTTGCTTCACGGTATGGGTTTTGCGGGGGCTTTGGCAGATACCGGCTTGCCTCAAGCCAACCTTCCCTTGGCCTTGCTCTTTTTCAATGTGGGTATCGAATTTGGGCAGTTGGCTTTTATTGCCGTTCTACTAGGTTTAGGGGCGCTGTTCCGACGCTTGCTTCCTCACCCTCCTGCTGCAGTGATACAGCTGCCGGTCTTGGTGCTGGGGGTGCTCAGTGCAATGTGGTGTATTGAGCGTGGGTTAGAAGCGCTCAGTTAGCGTTATTTTTGGGGTTTTCACCTGGCCAGTTATCCATAACGATTAACGGGTGCAGCGCAAGCTGAATACCTTCATCAATGTAGTTTTCGTTTTCTAAAACATCTTTGCGACGGACCCAGCCGTTGCCCGAGCGTGTATCAATAGCGTCGGTCAAATCAATGCCGCCTAATCCAGCAAAAACCTGATCAAGGTCTATGTTGTAGACGCTAACCTGCAGAGAAACTGCAGACACGGGGCGCGACCAGTCAAAGTCTGCAGAAACACCATCGCCAGGGCCTTTCAGCGATGGCTTACGCGACACGCCATTGAATCGTGCAACATGGTTCATGCCGCCAGAGACAATCGCGTCGTGTTCTATGAGGTCAGTAAAAATAAAGGCGTCGACATCGGTCTTGTCACGCATATCATCGCGTATCGATTGAGTGATTCGAATGAAGGTTTTGGTGTTGAGACGCCCGGTCGTGGGGTCTACAGGGTCACCATAGATAAGAGTTGCGTTGCTCCAGCGTTGGGAAAATTCGCGCTGGGGTAAAATGTTGTAACCATTATCTCGCAAGTAGGCAGCGATTCGGCCATCGACCATTGTCTCCGAGCGCTTAATATAGTTTCTCGAGGGCGAGCCTATATTGACGTGAGCGATGACCACATTTTTCATGGGCTTTTCAGCGACGATTGCCTCATTGAGTTGGTTGGGATTGGTGGTGGCATTGTAGCCAGAGCCGGCTCCTGTGGTGCCACAGCCTGATGTCATTAGTAGCAGTGAGGCCACGACAGTGACGTTGGCGGCGAGGCGTGAGCGAAGAGGTTGGCGCTGAAGCATTGGAGTATTTCCTAGCAAATTTTTACGACATGCTAGCAGAGGAGGTGACTGCATGGGAAAGGGGCTTTACGAGAAAGTTCAGGGCGAGGGCGGTGATGTTGTTTTATTGCACGGCCTATTTGGGCAGGGTGGCAACCTGCAGAGCATTGCCAAAGCCCTTGAAGGGCGCTTTCGGGTGCATAGCCTTGATTTACCCGATCACGGCAGGTCACCTTGGAGCGCTGAACCATCGATTACTGGCTATGCCGAAGCGGTTAATGCCTGGATGACGGTCCAAGGGATTGAAGATGCATTTTTTCTAGGCCACTCCTTAGGAGGAAAAGTGGCGATGGCGCTGGCCCTAAAGCGGCCAGAGCGCGTTAAGCGGCTAGTTGTGGCCGACATTGCTCCTGTGTCCTATGAACCCAGTCATGAGGCTGTTTTTCAGGGATTAGAGGCGGTAGCAGTCGCGGGCTGTCAAACCCGAAAGGCTGCTGGTGCGGTGTTGGAGAACTTTATCGAAGAGCTCGGTGTCAGGCAGTTCTTGCTGATGAGTTTAGTCAAGGATGAGGGCTCTGGTGCGTTTGACTGGCGCTTGAATCACCGCGCACTCGCAAAAGCTTACCCTTCGCTACTGAGGGGGGTGAGTTCTGAAAGCCCGTTTGATGAGCCTACTTTATTCATTCGCGGGGAAAAGTCTGCCTATGTGGGAGACGATCATTTACCTGTAATTCGCCGGCTGTTTCCCTTTTTTCGATTAACAACGTTGGCTGGAGCGGGCCATTGGCTGCATGCCGAGGCGCCAAAATTATTCAATGAACAGGTGTTAACATTTTTCAGTGGTTCTGCGGATCCTTAAAAGCTGCTGAAAAGTCATCCACAGGCGCACATGATCCACAGAACCTGTGGATAATTTGGTGGATATTTTGTTCAACTGTGGCAAAAACGCAGCGAACGCCACGAAATCTTTAGATTGGTTAAAAAGTGACCAATAGCTATTAATCTATATAAAACAATGGCTTATGATGCATATCTTTCGCAGAACTCCCAGTGCGCCCTCTAACTCGGTAGAGATGGGCTGTCGCGCATCGGGTGTGCATAAAGCATTTTTGGCGTCAACCTAAAAAGTGAAAATAAGAATAGTTTTTTTCTTATGTTTTTTTTAAAAATGATTAAAACGAGAGTAGACAAAGGCCTTTATCTGCTGTAACCGGGCCGCTCTTTGGTATTGGCAGGGTTGCTAGACGCCCCGGTAGGTGCATCCGACCGTGCAGGTTTCGCGAATTTCCACGGAAGCGAGTTCCGGTAAGTTCGGCTTCAGCCGATCCCAAATCCATTTTGCCAAAATCTCGCTGGTTGGATTTTCCAGCCCCGGCACGTCATTTAAATAGTAATGATCGAGTTGGTCTAGCAAAGGCGCGAACGCATTTTTTATGTCATCGAAGTCCATTAGCCAGCCCGTATGGGGGTCTACGTCACCTGAAATCGTGAGCCTGACTAGAAAGGAATGTCCATGCAGCCGCGCGCACTTGTGTCCCTCGGGAACATTGGGGAGGCGATGTGCCGCTTCAAATCGAAAATCTTTGTATAGTTCCATGGTGTCACCGTATTTATTTAAAGCCACAGTTGGGTGAGGTTAGGCCTTCGTTTCATGCAGGCCGCGCAGAAAGACGCGCGAGTGTACACCCATAAAAGGCATTTTTGGAAAAATCACGTTAAACATTGACAGCACGGGCGACCCACTTATAATGCGCGGCTGCAGATCTGGGTGATTAGCTCAGCTGGGAGAGCATCTGCCTTACAAGCAGAGGGTCGGCGGTTCGATCCCGTCATCACCCACCAATTATTGGGAAAGAACGTCAAGTGCAACCGATGCATCGCATCGTCTACCTGGAGCGGTAGTTCAGTTGGTTAGAATACCGGCCTGTCACGCCGGGGGTCGCGGGTTCGAGTCCCGTCCGCTCCGCCATATCTTTTAGAGCTCCTGAGGCCGCAGAAATGCTGGCTTCTTTGGCCCTACACAGACCTGCTACACAGATACCTACGCATTTACACAGAGCTCCTACACAGACTTTGGCTCTCGAGCGGCTCTGGCTGGTCCTGGTTGCCAAGAAAGATCCTTTACGGGCTTAGGTTGGCATCTCAGCCTTTGCGTACCCCCCCCCACCCCCCTGTTGCACTCGCCTCACACGCGGGGTGCTTCATCCGCTTGCAAAGAACAGCTTTTGGCTGCGTTAGGCACCGTGGGGCTAGGCGGTTTAGCTAGCCACATGCCCACGTCATAAGCAGCCGTTTGTAGTCGCACTCGGCACATACCTTGGCGCGCCCTGCCAATCCTCAAACAGCCGGCCACTCGATAATGGACACATTCAAAGTTAGAGTGTCCCTTTGCCCGCCCAGTGCGGGCTTTTTTGTGCCTGCAGTTGGCGCTTCCTGCCAATAGATTGGCGTTTTCAGCCGCCTCATGTATGTCCAGCTATTTCACAGGTTCGAAGTCACCTGGCATCCAGCTTTTTTCGAACCATGATTCAAGTGGGCCGTAGAGACGTAGTATCGCGTTGTATCCCTTGCCGGGCATAGTCTGCACCCAATTACCTTCTTGTCCTTCCGGTGCCTTGGGGCCGAAGTAAACGGTTGCAGACCCATCATCATGCAGTTTCACGCCTTTTGAGTTGCTATCCAAACCACCGGTGACTTGATCGGTCTCGAGGATCGAACGAGTCTGATTGTCGTAGACCATGAAGGACCAGAAGTCCTTGGCCGGGATCGGCGCTGGTAAAGTCACCTTGTAGGTCATTGCTCCATTCAGAGGCACGCCGTTGATATCAGTGGTTGCCATCGTATAGACCGAACCCTTGCCAACCATCGGCTTGACCATCATCGGGGTGCTGCCCGTGGCGTAGTAGTAAAAGGTCAGGCGATCATCCAACACTCGTTCGCCATTATTGAGAAACTCATGACTCCCTCCAGCGAGAGGTGAATACCATTGACGCTTCTCCGGGTAGAAGTAAACCGCTTCATTGCGAGGTCTGAATACGACGGTCCGGGCATAGGCATTGGCGATGGTGGACGCCTCGTTAAGAATCTTCTTCATCCGATCGTCCGGGTTGAACTCCTGTCCTTTTTTGATGCCAATCGCCCCAGCTTGCCCTAATAGCTCAGGATCCCAAGCGGTCGCGGGCTCATACTGAATCACTTCATTGATCTCGTCATAGAAGCTCGCGTCATTGGCATGAATGGTGTTGTATTGGTTATTTGACAAGTTGATAAACTCAGTCGGCTTCGGATTCTTGGCGTCGGCAAGCGGGTAAATCTTGAAGGTCTGCTTAAAGGCTTCAATGGCCTCCTTAGTTTTACCCGGCTTAGCGGCAATACGCATCAACGCCCAATGACGGTAGCTCGATGTCTTGGTGACGAAATATCCTTCGGGGATCTCCCCTTCGTAGTCAGGGCCCACCAAGAGGTATTTGCCCCCTTTGCCCTTGTCGGCACCGACCAATCCGAGGTCCGTGACGTAACGGAAGAAGGCATCATTCACAAAGCCGAGCACCGGTGTGCCGATCTCGAGCACCACGGGTCCGTCTTTCACATCGACTTCCGCATGCACGTAAGGCGTGGTCGTCTGTGGCGTGAGCCACAGGGAGCGGGCATTCATCAACTGCTCAGTGATCCCCACCGAGTGGTTGGGCTCGATACCGATTTTGACGTGCCCGTTAAGCATTCCATACATCGAGGCGGTGGGCGTTCCATTGATGAACAGTTCAACCGCACGGGAGATGTCTACGAAGTTGCTCACTTTAGAGGCAGTTTCCTTCGTCGGAAAACCGTCTTGGAATGTCAGTTCACCGAGGTAGCTGCTCTCCATCTTGTCTGCCGTGAGCAATTTCTCGGGAACCTTCGCTTTGTAGGTTGGACTCTCCTGCGCTTGAAGGGGTGAAACGGCAATTGATCCTGCGAGAAACGTGGCGGTGACAACGCCTATTGGTAATGAGTTCTTCATTGTTCTGCCCTTAAGTTTGTTGGCGTCCTTAGCCGTGAGGTCTTCCGTGACTCTTACAGCGTCAGCCGTGGTCTCTAGTATGGATTAACCGATTGTGGCTAGTCACTGGCTAAAGGTGACAACCCGCAGGAGTAGCCCCGTTAGGCTAGGCGGCAGGATTGGCTGCAAGGGGAGCCATAGCGCGTATGTAGCTTCCTAATTATCTATTGCACGACACCTTATTAGCGCTAGACTTATAAGCACTGCACTTTTTAGCACAACACTTGTAAGCACTAAACCGCGGGAAGTAGACGTTATGAAAAACTCCGCTCATGTCGACTATGTCATCGTAGGTGCAGGCTCCGCGGGCTGCGTGCTCGCAAATCGTCTGACTGAAACGGGATCTGACACGGTTGCAATCCTCGAGGCGGGCCCAATGGATCGTAATCTTATGATCCATATTCCTGCTGGCGTTTACAGCGTTTATCGCGATCCAAAACTTAACTGGAACTACGTGACCGAGACCGAGCCTGAGCTCCATGATCGACGCGTCGATATGCCCCGAGGGAAAGTTGTGGGTGGGTCATCCTCCATTAACTCTATGGTTTACATGCGGGGCCACCCCCACGACTACGACAGCTGGGCGGCAGACTTTGGCCTCGATCAATGGAGCTTTGACCAATGCCTACCGTATTTTCGCCGCAGCGAGTCTAGCGAGCGGGGTGATAGCGAATGGCATGGAGCGGAAGGTCCACTCTCGGTGTCCCGGGCGAGTCTGAAAAATCCGCTACTCGACGTCTTTCTAGAAGCGGGACAGCAGGCCGGCCAAGGCCACACCGATGATCCCAACGGGTATAACCCCGAGGGCGTGGCGCGCCTGGACAGCACCAAGCGCAACGGCCGACGCTGCAGTGCGGCAGTGGCGTACTTGCGGCCAGCCTTAGGGCGTTCAAATTTAACCCTGGTGACCCATGCTTTTGCGCAACGCATTTTATTTGATGGCGATCGCGCGATTGGCGTGGAGTACAGGCACAAAGGCAAGACCCAACGCATCATGGCACACAAGGAAGTCATACTATCGGGGGGCGCCATAAATTCGCCCCAGCTGCTGATGCTATCAGGCGTCGGGCCGGCAGATCAGTTGCGCGATCACGGTATTGATCTGCAGCTCGACTTGCCGGGTGTCGGGCAAAATCTGCAAGATCATCCGTGTTTTATTATGAAATATCAGTGCACCAAGCCCGTCACGATTCACAAGGCAACGCGACCGATGAATAAGCTCTTGGTGGGAACGCAGTGGCTACTCAATCAAACGGGGCTAGCGGCTTCAAATATTTATGAGGCAGGGGGCTGCATTAGAGGTAACCAGGAAGTCGCGTACGGTAACCTGCAGTATCACTTCGCACCCTTTGGTGCCGAGTACCATGGAAATTCCATAAAACTCGATCAGGCCTTTTCCATTCATGTTGATTTGCTGAGACCCAAGAGTGTCGGTCATCTGCAGCTGACGTCAGGTTCGATAACAGATAAACCCCTCACGCACTTCAACTACCTTGCTACCACGAGCGATCAGCAGCAGATGATCGAGGCGGTTCGTAAAGTGCGTGAGCTTGTTGAGCAAACGGCATTTGATAAGTTCCGGGGTCGCGCCCTCACTCCCGTGGGCAATGTGCACACTGACGCTGAGATTTTAGATTGGCTGCGCGGCAGTATTGAAACCGACTACCACCCCTGTGGCACTTGTCGCATGGGCAACGACGCGCTGGCCGTTGTCGATGGCGAAATGCGGGTACATGGGCTTGAGGGGCTGCGAGTTGTTGACGCATCGGTATTACCAAAAATCGTCAGTGGCAACCTCAACGCACCGACACAAATGATTGGTGAGCGCGCTGCAGATTTCATTCGTGGGCTGCCACAAATGACACCCGAAACGGCGCGATTTAATTTCAGGGTCGAGTAAGTGAGCTAAGTATAGGATAGGTAAACAGACCGTTGGCAGTGGTCCGCCAGATTGGGCGGAAGCGCCCTCAGTTTATACCCGCCGCTAACCGCTCAAAAATTATAGCTAACCGTCAGGCCAAGCACCCTCTCTGCCAGAATGTTGGTTTGGGTATAAGAGCCACCAGTCGTGGTGATGTCGTAGGCATCGGGCCCTTGTTCGTAGATCACCTCATCAGAATCGAGGAGATTTTTAACCCATAAGCCGATATCCCATTGTCTGCCCCCATGTCTCAGGCCGGCATACACGTTGACCATATGATAGTCATCCAAGGTGCCTCGCGTTATGCCTAGCCCTGCAGATGCGTCGGTATTGTCTCGCTCATCGGTGTACTTGTAGAGCCCTCGCAGATACCACTCATTAGAGCCCGCTGGGATAAAATACTCAGACTGTAACGATACCGATAGCTCTGGTTCACCGCCTAAAGATTCACCCCCAATATCACAGAACCCTAGCACCTCACCGGGTGCTCTGTCGTTGCATGGCGCTTGTGCACCGCTATCCCACTCCCCCTTGGCATAAGCCAACGCGCCTCCGGCACTCCACCGGTCGCCGAGAAGAATTTGACCTTCGAGTTCGATACCCCAAATGTTGGCATCACCGTTATAAATGAGACCACCTGAAATGGCATTTGGGTTGCCGGCGTCATCCAAAACCTGAATGCCACGGACAAACCCAAAATATCCGTCAAACATTTGGTAGTAAAAGGCACCATTTAATGCGGCTCGACCGTCGAGGTAGCGGCCCTTAAAGCCTACTTCAAGGGCATTACTTGACTCTTCGTCATGCAGTACGTCCGCTTCGCCATTGGGTAACAATGCAACAGCTGGCGTTGGATTAATTGAAATGCCGCTTGGCCGATAACCGCGGTTATAGGCCGCGTAGACGGTAGTGTTTTCTGTCCAGTCATAGCGCAAGGTTAACGAACCTGTTATCGCATCCTCCTTGGTGTTTTTATATTGGTCGCTAATGCCTTCAATGGGGAAAGCTGCGGCAATACCACCCTCAACGATGTCAGCAATAGGGACTAAGGATGCCGGTAAATAATTTAGTACCCCATAAAACACGTCAGCGGCTCGGTAAGAATCATATTCAGTCCACCGAAGACCCGCCTCTAGTGTCGTGCGATCGCTCAGGTGAAATTCGTTGAACGTGAAAAAGGCCAGTTCATCGCGAGTCACGGGGATAGCCCCTACACTGGAAAAGCCAATGTTTAGGGGCGGTGCTACGACTGAATTTGAGGTGAAACTGGTCTCGGTATCTTGATCAAGATAAAAAACACCAATCATCCAGTCCCACACATCATTTCCCGATGAAGACAATCGCAGCTCTTGGGCCAGGTATCATTCTTGCAAGTTCAATTGTTGGTAGTGGTGAGCTTATTGCAACGACAGTAGTTGGCGCAAAGGTCGGATTTGGCTTGTTGTGGCTCATTATCCTTGGCTGTGCTGTGAAGGTGGCCGTGCAGGTCGAGATTGGCCGCAATG
>ENA-ORDA01000849-ORDA01000849.1-marine-metagenome-genome-assembly--contig:-NODE-849-length-28523-cov-7.173908_pt1 | contig 28523 bp, 15 predicted proteins | sample MGYA00237778_ERZ508506 | MGnify/ENA primary metagenome ERZ508506 (study PRJEB26177, sample SAMN06267891) | marine metagenome | isolation source: Monterey Bay, California, USA | place: Pacific... | reverse complement strand
TGATGCTATAATATCTTCACCATTTGTTAAAGCATTACCCCCTTGGGATTCAAATATTATTGTAAATTGCCACCAAGCCCCTTGGTCAACTAATTCATCAAGGGCAAATAGTATAAAATCATTAGGATCATCTTTATCTGATAATCTCATATGACCTTTTATAGCTGATGTTGATGAATCTATTGTTTCAAAAAATGATTGAACAGAATTTCCTTGATCATCAACCTCACTAATTGCTGATATTGTAGCTGATGTTTGAGTTGAATTATTTAATCTTATATTTCCTCCTCCAGGATTTGCAATTGAAGTGGATGTACTAAAAGTATAATCAAATGTAGCACCACCAAAGTTACCATCTTGTCCTGAAGTTCCACTAGAACCTGATGTACCATTAGATCCTGAAGTTCCTGATGTACCACTTGTTCCACTAGAACCTGAAGTTCCACTAGTTCCTGATGAACCATCTGTACCATTAGATCCCGAAGTTCCTGATGAACCACTTGTTCCTGATGAACCAGTATTTCCTGAAGTTCCGGATGAACCACTTGTACCTGAAGTACCTGAAGTACCTGATGAACCTGAGGTTCCACTAGTTCCTGATGAACCACTTGTTCCTGATGTACCTGAAGTACCTGATGTACCACTAGTTCCTGCAGCTCCACTTACACCACTTGTACCACTTGAACCACTAGTTCCTGAAGTTCCACTTGTTCCTGATGAACCGCTAGTTCCTGATGTACCACTTGTTCCACTAGAACCTGAAGTTCCGCTTGTGCCACTAGAACCATCTGTACCGTTTGAACCTGAAGTACCTGAAGTACCTGATGAACCTGAAGTTCCACTAGTTCCTGATGAACCACTTGTTCCTGAAGTACCATCGGTACCATCCGTACCTGATGTACCACTTGTACCACTTGTACCACTAGTTCCTGAACTTCCTGAAGTACCATTTGTTCCACTTGTCCCTGATGTTCCTGATGAACCACTTGTTCCTGATGTACCTGAAGTTCCTGAAGAACCTGAAGTTCCAGAAGTACCGTCTGTACCATTTGAACCTGAAGTTCCTGATGTACCCGATGTTCCTGATGAACCACTTGTACCTGAAGTACCTGAAGAACCATCTGTACCATCTGTACCACTTGTGCCTGAAGTTCCTGATGAACCTGAAGTTCCGCTAGTTCCTGATGAACCATCTGAACCTGATGTACCCGAAGTACCACTTGTACCACTTGAGCCACTTGTTCCTGATGTACCTGAAGAACCATCTGTACCATCTGTACCTGATGTACCTGAAGTTCCGCTAGAACCTGAAGTTCCGCTTGTACCACTTGAACCACTTGTTCCTGAAGTTCCTGAAGAACCGTCTGTACCACTTGTTCCTGAAGTACCTGATGTACCTGAAGATCCGTCTGTACCATTTGAACCTGATGTTCCTGAAGTACCTGAAGATCCACTTGTACCATCTGAACCTGATGTTCCTGATGTTCCTGATGAACCACTTGTTCCTGAAGAACCGTCTGTACCATTTGATCCTGATGTTCCTGATGTTCCGCTAGTTCCTGATGAACCATCTGTACCATTTGAACCACTAGTTCCAGAAGTACCAGAACTACCATCTCCACCTGAAGCACCATCTAAGTTAACTTCCCAAGTAGAATAAGTTCCTGAACCTACTGTTCTAATTGAAGGACCAAATTCTAAAACACCGGTTCCACTATTATAAGATATAATTTCACATTCTTGGAAATTATTAGCATCATATACTATAATAATAGATTGAGCTGTTGTATAAGCTAAACCTGTATCAACATCTATAGTATCATCTGTTGTATTACCTAATGTAAAACTTGTTGTTGATGTAGTTGCGTATTTATCGGATTCACCACTTGTTCCTGATGTACCAGATGAACCTGAAGTTCCTGAAGAACCTGATGTACCACTAGTTCCATCTGTACCATCTGAACCTGAAGTACCTGATGTACCTGAAGATCCGTCTGTACCATTTGTTCCTGATGTACCTGAAGTTCCTGATGAACCGCTAGTTCCTGATGTACCTGAACTTCCTGAAGTTCCTGAAGAACCGTCTGAACCTGAAGTACCACTAGTTCCTGATGAACCACTAGTACCATCTGTACCATCCGAACCTGAAGTTCCTGATGTTCCTGAAGAACCAGATGTACCTGAAGTACCACTTGAACCTGAAGTACCTGAAGTTCCTGATGAACCATCTGTACCGTCTGAACCACTTGTTCCAGATGTACCTGAAGAACCATCTGTACCACTTGTACCACTAGTTCCTGATGAACCACTAGTTCCATCGGTACCATCCGAACCTGAAGTTCCTGATGTTCCTGATGAACCACTAGTTCCTGATGTACCACTAGTTCCACTTGTTCCACTTGTTCCTGATGAACCTGAAGTACCTGATGTACCACTTGAACCACTTGTACCTGATGTTCCTGAAGAACCGTCTGTACCTGATATTCCACTTGTACCACTTGAACCTGAAGTACCATCTGAACCACTTGTTCCTGATGTACCTGAAGATCCGTCTGTACCATTTGAACCTGATGTACCTGAAGTACCTGAACTACCTGATGTACCACTTGTTCCACTTGAACCTGATGCACCATCTGTACCACTTGTACCATCTGAACCAGATGTACCACTTGTACCTGATGAACCACTTGTACCTGATGTTCCTGAACTACCTGATGTACCACTAGTTCCTGAAGAACCGTCTGTACCATCTGAACCACTTGTTCCAGATGTACCCGAAGAACCGTCTGTACCTGATACTCCACTAGTTCCTGATGAACCTGAAGTACCTGATGTACCACTAGTTCCACTTGTTCCTGATGAACCATCTGTTCCTGATATTCCACTTGTTCCTGAAGAGCCTGATGTTCCGCTTGTTCCGTCAGTACCATTTGAACCTGAAGTACCTGATGTACCACTTGTGCCTGATGTACCTGATGTACCTGAACTACCATCTCCACCTGAAGCACCATCTAGGTTAACTTCCCAAGAAGTATATGTACCCGAACCTACTGTTCTTGTAGGTGATAAAAATATTAATTCACCATTAGTATCATCATATGAATCAATTTCACATTCTTGGAAATTGTTCACATCATATACAATAATGATAGATTGTGCTGTTGTATAAGCTAAACCAGTTTCTACTGTTATTGTTCCACTATTACCTAAAGTAAAACTGGTAGTAGAAGTTGTTGCATATTTATCTGATTCTCCACTTGTACCTGATGTTCCTGAAGAACCTGATGTACCTGAAGATCCGTCTGAACCTGAAGTTCCGCTTGTACCACTAGAACCTGAAGTTCCGCTTGTTCCTGATGTACCAGATGAACCGCTTGTTCCAGATGAACCTGATGTACCACTTGTACCTGATGAACCATCTGTTCCATCTGTACCACTTGTACCTGAAGTTCCTGAACTTCCTGAAGTTCCAGATGTACCTGAAGTTCCTGATGAACCATCTGTACCACTTACACCACTTGTTCCTGATGAACCACTAGTTCCTGATGTACCTGAAGTACCTGAGGTACCGTCAGTACCATCTGAACCTGAAGTTCCTGATGTTCCGCTTGTTCCTGATGAACCGTCTGTACCATCTATACCACTTGTACCTGAAGAACCACTTGTTCCAGATGTACCATCTGAACCTGATGTACCTGAAGTTCCACTTGAACCTGAAGTACCTGATGTACCACTAGAACCTGAAGTTCCACTTGTTCCTGATGAACCATCCGTTCCTGAAGTACCTGAAGTTCCTGATGAACCTTCATCTCCTGGGTCACCGTCTATACCTGAAGTTCCACTTGAACCCGAAGTTCCCGATGTACCTGAAGTACCACTCGAACCACTTGTACCTGAAGTTCCGCTTGTTCCTGATGAACCATCTGTACCATTTGATCCTGATGTACCACTTGTTCCACTAGAACCACTTGTACCATCTGTACCTGAAGTACCTGATGTACCATCTGTACCACTTGTACCACTAGTCCCTGATGAACCTGAAGTACCACTAGATCCACTAGTACCAGATGAACCCGAAGTTCCATCTGTACCATCTGTTCCTGAGGTTCCGCTTGTTCCTGAAGAACCATCTGTACCACTTATTCCTGATGTTCCTGAACTTCCTGAAGTTCCTGAAGAACCACTAGTCCCTGATGTACCTGATGTTCCTGATGAACCACTAGTACCCGATGTACCACTAGATCCACTAGTACCATCTGAACCTGAAGTTCCTGAAGTACCTGAACTACCATCTCCTCCACTAGCACCATCTAAATTAATTGTCCAACTTGTATAAGTTCCTGAACCTACTGTTCTTGTTGGACTTTCAAATACTAATTCACCATTCGTATCATCATAAGTTATTACTTCGCATTCTTGGAAATTATTTACATCATATACTATAATTATGGATTGTGCTGGAGTATATGCAAGATCTGTATCTACTGTTATTGTGCCACTATTACCTAAAGTAAATGAAGTACTTGAGGTTGTAGCATATTTGTCTGATTCTCCTGAAGTACCTGATGTACCAGAAGACCCACTTGTTCCTGATGAACCTGAAGTTCCTGATGTTCCTGAAGAACCAGATGTACCTGAAGTACCACTTGTTCCACTAGAACCTGATGTTCCACTTGAACCACTTGTACCTGAAGTGCCTGAGGAACCATCTGTACCATCTGTACCTGAAGTACCACTAGTACCACTAGATCCACTAGTACCATCTGAGCCTGAAGTTCCTGATGTACCTGAAGAACCTGAAGTTCCTGAAGTACCTGAAGTACCACTTGTTCCACTTGAACCATCTGTACCATCTGTACCCGAAGTTCCGCTTGTTCCTGATGAACCATCTGTTCCAGAAGTACCATCTGTTCCAGAAGTACCTGAACTTCCTGAAGTACCACTTGTTCCACTTGAACCTGATGTCCCTGATGTTCCTGATGTTCCTGATGTACCACTAGAACCTGATGTTCCACTAGTACCTGATGAACCATCTGTACCTGAAGTACCTGAAGTTCCCGATGTTCCTGATGAACCACTTGTTCCAGATGTACCATCTGTTCCTGAGGTTCCGCTTGTTCCAGATGTACCACTAGTACCTGACGTTCCTGAAGAACCACTTGTACCTGAAGTACCTGAAGAACCATCTGAACCACTTGTACCTGAAGTACCTGAAGAACCATCTGTTCCTGATGTACCCGAAGTACCACTAGTACCTGATGTTCCTGAAGAGCCACTAGTACCAGAAGAGCCACTAGTACCACTTGAACCACTAGTACCTGAGGTACCATCGGTTCCTGAAGTTCCACTTGTTCCTGATGAACCACTAGTTCCTGATGTACCTGAACTTCCTGAAGTTCCTGATGTACCGCTTGTTCCAGATGAACCACTTGTTCCACTGGTTCCAGATGAACCTGAAGTACCACTTACACCTGATGAACCTGAAGTACCTGAAGAACCCGAAGTACCACTTACACCAGATGTACCTGATGTACCTGATGTACCACTAGAGCCTGATGAACCTGAAGAACCATCACCTCCACTAGCACCATCTAAATTAACTGACCAAGATGTATATGTACCTGAACCTACTGTTCTAGTAGGTGATTGGAAAACTAATACTCCTGTAGAACTGTCATATGATGTTACTTCACATTCTTGAAAATTATTTACATCATATACTACAATAATGGATTGAGCAGCAGTATAAGCTAAACCAGTCTCTACTGTTATTGTACCATTTCCTCCTAATGTAAATGAAGTACTTGAAGTTGTAGCATATCTATCTGAAGTACCACTTGTACCACTTGAACCATTTGTTCCTGAGGTTCCATTTGTACCTGAAGTTCCATTAGTACCAGAAGTACCTGATGAACCATCATTACCATCAACACCTGATGTTCCTGATGAACCACTGGTTCCAGATGTACCACTTGAACCTGCTACATTACCTGATAAGTTTACTTCCCATGATGTATATGTACCTGTACCTACTTGTTCTATTAAATCTCCAAAACAGAGTACTCCTGTTACTTCATCGTATGATGTTACTAAAGCAGTTTGGAAAGCAGTATCACTATTAGCCATAATCATTTCCTGACCTGCTGAATAGGCTAATCCTACTTCTACTGTTATACAGGTATTACCTGTTCCTATTACTGCGGAAGTTGTTGAAGTTGTTTGGTATCTATCCCCATCTGCCCCTGAAGTACCTGAAGTACCACTTACACCTGATGAACCTGAAGTTCCTGATGATCCACTTGAGCCAGAAGAACCAGATGTTCCCGATGAACCTGAATTACCCGAGGTACCGCTTGTTCCAGATGATCCAGCACTTATAGCTGATACTTTTTTTAATTCTTTTGTTGATGAATCTACTACTACTACTTCATATCCTGATGTAGCATCCGGTAAAGTATCAATTACTACACTTCCTGATAAAGTAGATGATCCTGTTATATTTAAAGATCCTGATATTGATATATCATAGGCATCTTCAGCGGTAAATGCATCTACAGATTGAGATACATGCCAAGAGTTGATTGTAAAACCTTGTGAAATTTCATCAACGTTTGGATTAAAAATATTTTCTAACTTCTTAGCCATTAGGTTTTATTATAAATATTAAAAGATTATTTCTTATGGTACTAAACATACCTTTTTATATGCTGTTCCATTATGAAAATATAACTCAGCTACTCCTCCTCCTGCGTCACAAGCTACTAACATTCCTGCTTGTCCGCTACCAAGTGGGTTTCTTAATTGCATTTGTGTTGTACATCCTACATTTAAATTATTTACATGGGTAGTATAAGCAGCAACACTTGTTAAACAAGTACCTATCATAACAGATTGAAAGTGTGTTGATTGGACTTCATTATTATTTCCAATTATATTACCCCCACTTGCACATACTTTATTATCTAACCCCCCTAGTATAGCAGAATATTTTGAATTTTCAATAATATTACCTTCACCATTTAATATGGTATTATAAGAACAACCACTAGTATTACCACATATTTTATTACAACAACCATTTAATATTGTACCAAAACTATTAGTTGTTCCACTACCTATTATTTCATTCCCACACCCATTTATTAAATGGGAATTACCACATCTATTTATTTCATTATTTACTCCCCCTAATGCTACACTATCAGATGAATTTTGATTGATTGTATTTTGTAATCCACCTAATATAGCAGAATTATCAGCTGATATAATCTTATTTTGTACACCACCTCCTATTATAGAACACTCAGCAGCAGTTGAAATATTATTTGCTCTACCTCCTCCAATATAAGAAAAACTAGAGGTTACATTATTATTGGCACCACTTCCTATTCCTGAATTATCGCAATTGTTAGTAGAATTTTGTCCTGCTATTGGTCTAATATCTTCTCCACTTCCTGTTATATAAGCACCTGTTGCTGGTGGTGATACAAAACATTGGCAACAAGCAAAGGTTACGTTACCTGTACTACAATTATAAGTTAAGACATTATTTTGTGTATTTTGACCTATACCTTGTAAATACATTGCTCCATTTGAACTAGAGAAAAATGTACTTCCAGTTACTATAAGAGAACCAGATATTGAGATATCATATGCTTCTGCTTTTGTAAAGGCATTTATAGATTGTGATACTTGTGTAGCAAGTATCGTGCAACCTGCTTGTATTCCGGTATTTGAAAGTGTACATGCCATTATCTATCTATATTTACTAAAATTGTTGTATCAGTTGTTTGTGAAGTAGGTAAAGGTTGTGCTAATTTACCTACAGCTAATAACTCATATTGTTCGTTATACATACCAATAGTAGTTACATAAGGACTAAAATAAGAACCAGTTGCAAAATCATAAGGTCTATTACTAGAGGTTATTGCATTATCTGTTATACTCCCGGATATAATACTTGGGTTTTGGGAAAAATTAAATTCACTTTCATCAATAGTACATTTATATTGTGTTTCATAAATTGTATATGAACTTGAAAAAGAAACAGTAACGGATGGAAATGCATCTTCCGCTTCATAAAGTTCTTCTAAAGTAACACTATTATTCCAATCTTGTTGAGTTATAACTGCTATACCATGAGGATAAAATATGTTTCCAACATTTATACTAGCAGATAATAAATTACCTTCACCATCATCTGTAATTAATGATTGGACATTTGTCCAATTATCTGAATTTAAATATAATTCAAATGACTCTGGTTGGATATAATCCCCATATAATTTTGAGGGTATTGAAAATACTAAAACATTTTCATTTGAACCAGTAGGAAAATAACGTGATTGAGTTAATGTAGATTGCAAATAATTTGTGTATCTACCGTTAGAACCTACACCACCTACTAACACATCACCAGATGCCTCAGAACCTAATAATACGCTAGCAGTTATGGCACTATCGCCAAAACTAGAAGTTATATAGTTAGAATAATATAATTCTTTTACAGAATTGTATATTGAAGATTGAGATAAAATTAGACTACCAGAATTAAATCCTGTTCCTAAGTTATTAGAAGAGGTAAAATTTATATTTTTACCTAAAAACCTATTAACATCAACATTTGATGCTGATAGCTCTGAGTCACCAGAAAAAGTAAATGACTTATTTACTTCTAATGGTGATACAATTATATCGGGTGAATTGAATTGTTTGAAAGCCGCCATTCATCTTAAAAATCTAGTTTTACTCGTATTAGAGCTTCTTTTGTAAAATCTTTTTGTATGGGTTTTGATAATTTAGCTACTGCTAATAAATCATTATTATCATTATATAAACCTACGGTTGTTGGGTATACAGTTGGATTATTAATAAAATATGAATAAATTACTTCTCCAGTTGAACCTGATATAAATGATGGGTTTTCTGAATAGTTAATTTCTGAACTTCTTGCTCTTACAAAAACAAAATCAGATGTAATTGTTTCTTGACAACCTAGACCAAATGATGACCCCCCACTTCCAGACATATGTAAGTATAGTTTTTGGGCATTATTGGCGTCAGTATTTAATTGTCGAGATGTATTTAAACCAATTCCTTCAGGTGTATTTGAAATATCTAAGGCATTAGCATTTAATAAAATAGTAGAAATATCTGGGAGAAATAAACCATAAGAACCACTTTGAGCTGTATATCCTACATTGTTGTTATTAATACCACTAGACTTATTATAAGCTGAACCATTAGACCCACTAATAACTTGGTATGCTCTCATTGTACCAAAATATTGAGGTATAGTAACATCCTGAGAATTATCTGTTAATTGTAATGTATCATAACCTGCTACACTACTAGATAATAATAAATTTAAAGAACCTGGGAATAGTGTTTCTTTATATCTAGCTCTATCAACACTTATGGCATAAAAATAACTTGAAGATACATTACCAAATATAAATTCAGAATTTTCATCTTCTAATACTAGAGTTCTATATGAACCATACATTGTTGTTGTGGGAGAATAATTATTTACTGCCGGGTTATAAGATGAAGCACCACCACCAGTTTGATCGGTATAAGCAATGGCAAATTGTATTTCAGCATTAGGTTCACCCGAAGATGTATTTAATACATTTAAATAATATTCACCTGACTGTCCTGTTTCTTGGGCAGAAGATGTAAAAAATGTTGTAAGAAAGGGTTGATTTTGTGACCACACTGTTGCTGAAACAGCATCTGCACTTACTACAAAATCTTCTGGGTCTAATCTATTAAAGCTCATATTTTTATGCTGTTAAGGATGATTGTTTTGTTATTGTTACTGGGATTGTTAATCTTGCACCACTATCTAATCCAATTACAGTTAATGTTGTTACTAAAGTTGAATTTGATCCAAATAAAGTATTAATTGTTGTTGCTCTTAAATTTATTTGTGTTCCTGTTACAGTAGTAGATACATTAGTTCCAATAGTAGTTGTTGCATTTGCATTTGCATTTGTTGTAGCTGCATTTTGAATTCCTAATCCTTCAAAAGAAGATAAAGTTCTTACATCTGCAATAGTAGCAGAATATCCACTAGTTTCAAATGTTTGATCATTACCTAAATAATTTAAAGTTTGAGGAGTAATAGCTAACTGTGCACCTTGTTGTAAAGTAATAGCAGCATAACCAAGATTTAATACTGGCATTTTTGCTGTACCCCTAGGTAAAGTTGTAAGTTTATATTTCATTATTTGGCTTTCTAAAGGAAAAGCCTCTAATAATGGTTGATTTACTATTGCTTCACCATAATATGCTGAGCCTGATGGGTGTGTTGGATTAAAAAGTGTATAATCTATTTCATCATCGGCTAAGGCAAATTGAGTGATTTGAAAAGAACCATCATTGGATGCCATTGCTTCTCTACCCTTAGTGGTTAAGATAGCATCTACTGTAATTATTGCGTTATTTAAATATCCCATTTTGTGTTTTTAATATAAATGTTATTATATGTTATAAATATGTTACTCTATTAGTTTTTTATCAACTAAATCAGATAATAGTTCATCTGGGTTAGTTTTTAGTGTTGATGTTGGGTATTCCGGTGAAATAAATCCTGTTGAAGATTCACTTATAGGTGGATTACCATAAGGGTATTGTTGGAATGTAATAAGAGAACTTGCATCTTCCACGTACCTTCTTACTAAAAAGAAATCAAGGGGTCTAAATGATTGTTGTCCAAAAATCACCTTTTTAATTTGTGATTGGATAGTTCCTTCCTCATCACCTGAATATAAAGAAGCTGTTGCTTTAACATCTAAAGATGTACCTATACCCCCAGGAGTTGATTGAAATACAATATCATTACTTGGGTGTACATCTCTATCTAAAACTACCTCTAACATTCCAACACCATCTTGTATATAATTTGGGTCTGTTTGTTGAGATGGAGTTATTAGTGAAGTTATAGAATAAGTGTCTTCTTCTCTACCCATAAATCTAATCTCATCATAAGGTCTTACATCCCATGGGGTTTGTAGAGTTGGAAAATGTGCAAATTCAGGTTCTACACCATCAGGGAAATCTTTATTAAAGCTTGAAGTATAATTTAAATCTTGTTGAATAAATCCTCTTCCATATGCCTTATTCATTTGAGATGAACTCATTATTAATGTATTAGTAATTTTATTTCCACTACCGTCTTCTTTAAATATCCAAAAAGGAGCAACTGCAGATGTAACAGGATTACTTTGTGCACCATTTAATGCCATACGCACTTCAAATTTACCTTGTTGTTGCGTTGGGAAAAATACAGGATCTAAATCCACATTTCTTTGAGTAGCAGTTAAAACAATCATATTACCTGTTCCTGTAACTCTAAAGTTTCTACCTTGTTTGATACTAGATGCAGGTAATGTGCCTGAAACATACCATCTTTGTTTTTGTAGGGTACCACCATTTTGAACTGCTTGAGTAGTTATTCCCTGTTGAGCAAGTAAACCTTTTATAGTATTTGTGTTCCATGTAACTGTAACTCCACCATATGGACTATTACTAACAAAAGCACTTGCTACTTGTGAATAGTTAATAGTATTTGTTAAAAGATTACCATCTGATTGTAATATATAACTTACTAATTCAACTTTAACATTTGATGGTGAAAAGGTATTAAATGCATTACTACCAGGACCTTGGTTATTTGTTCTTTGAAACTTAATATTCATACTTCCTGCCTCTGGAGATTCATTATAACCACCACCTTTACCAGAATTTGAAGTTTGAAATAGATATGTAAGAGGAGAAGTGTCAACACCTACTTTCATTTCTAAAGTATATGGTTGAGAGGTAGAATTACCATTGCCTGCATTACCTGCTGGATAATCATCAGTGTTTGGAATTCTTATTACTCCTGTATTAGTATCATATACTTGATAAGTTGTAGCACCATCTAAAAATGAAGATGTTATATTAGGAGAAACATTTCCATTTGGGGTTTTTAATGTTGAATTAAATTGATCAGTAAAATCTGTTCCTTGTACCCCTGCTTCTTCACTTTCAGCTAAAAAACCATAATTTGCAAAAGTTGGAACAATTGAAGGATCTACAGGTTCATCTCCAATCATATCTAATCCCTCACAAAACTCATCTGGATCATCACCATTAAATGACGATGTTATAGGAAATAAATTTGATTTCTGAGTGTATATAATAGGAATTGGTTTTTGTGTTACTTTTTTAAATTCAACCGACCCATTTAATGGGTTTAATATAGTATCTTTTGCATTTTGATTTAAAGCTACTGTTCCTTTAGCTACATCAGGATATGAATCAAATGTACCTTGAACATTATATAAAGTAACATCTGATAATTTAGGTTGAGTAGCAGCTCCATCTTGTCCAATTAAATATTGTATATTATATTGAGTACTATTATTTAATAAAGGATATAAATCCGTAGTATTTTTAAAATAAGCTAAAAACCCTCTTGATATTTCAATATTTGGTAGTTTTCCATATCCACCGGTATCACCTGGAGTCCATGAATTTATTTTAGCACTATTTGTTCTAGTACCAAGGTATCTAGGATTTGCAGATGCAAACATAGTGTAGTTAGATTCAGGCACTGAAGCTCTTGAAGCTGAAAAGTCAATTATTTGTTGCCAATTACTTGGTATAACTGTACCAAAACTGTAATCTACATCTTGTAATCTATTATTTTTTCTTCCTTCACTATAATTATTTAATAAAGGTTGACAATCTAAAGCAAGATTAAAATTAGAATCATCACTAAATACTGTAGGAATAGAAGGATCTACATTAGGGGGAGTTGATGATGAAAAACTCATACTATAATCAGTAACAATAAGTCCACTTTGAACTACTGATGGATTATTAGACCCACTACTTACTAATAAAGCCATTTTTAAAACTGTATTGTATTCTAATTGAGCAGGTAAAATATTTTCCTGTAATGTAATTCTTTTTCCTTGTCCATGAGTTGTACTATATGAACTAGTTATATACATTATATCTCCACCCAATTCTGGCATATTATTAGGGAAGTTATCTGCTGAACCTGAATATATTACTATGGATGCTGTTGTCCATGTAGTAGAAGCTCCGGGTGAAAATCCTTGTCCACCATAATCATCTGTTCCATATTCAGCATTTCCATATAATGCTGATGTAGGAGCAGAAGCATCAAAAGCTTTTACATAAACTGAAGCTGTCATTGAAAGTGTACCATACTGAGGAGTTACATCAAATATATAAGAACCATCTAAACTTGAAGTTGCTGATTGTGAATACACAATATAGGCATCTGTAATTTTAGTAGCAAAACCTGCTGGTATTGGTACTCCACCTATATATCTATTAGATATTGATCCTGTTATAATATAAGGATTATTCCAAACTTGACTTTCATTTGGAAAGGGACTACCTATAACAGCATTAATTTGAGCATTTTCTAATGAAGTATTATATATTTCAGTAAAAGAACTAAAAAATCCTACAGGTGCATTAGCAACAGACAATACTAGCTGTTCTCCATCTTGTAGTGTAACTGTTGTACTAGCATCAGTTAGACCAGAACTTAATGAATATATTGCTGACCCATCAGCCGAACTTACTGGTCCTGTAGTTGTAGGGTCACTTTGGACAAATAATCTTAAATTACCAGCGTTTTGGTTTCTAAAAAGTCTAACATTATAATCACCATCTACTTTAATGTTTATTCTACGATATCCAGTCCCATTTTGAAAACCACTAAATGACATAGCTTCACTTACACTTTGTCCTCCTCCAGGTGAAGGACTTATAGGATTTAAATTAGCACCTCCAAAATCGTTAGCTGCAAATTGATATACATCTATAGTTGTTGAGTTATTGTTTGTATCTTTGTAATCTATTGTAATTGGATTTTGTCCTGATCCTATTTGGTTTTCTAAGTTATAAGTTGCATAATCCCCAAATCTAGTCCACAAACCAAATTCTGTTCTACCCTTAGTAAACCTAGTAGTATCAAAATCACTCATTGTAAATATGTAATCTCCTTTAGGAAATATTATATCAGATACTGTTTGGTCTCCTGCAGGTTGTGTTCCTGTTAAAAGAGACATTGATGATGTATTTTCACCATCATAATTTTCTCCAAATAATATTGGATCTATTCCAAATGCTGTAGTTAAAGAACTTTGATTAGTGCTTCCAATATTAGTGTCTAAATCATAGAAATAAGGATATTCGTTAACATAAGTACCCATAAATGGATTAAATCCACCTCCTCCTGATCCTCCTCCTATTGAGGTCAGACAGGCAGCATTAGTATTATTTGAATCAAAAGCGATTGTATAATCGCCAGTTGAAGAACCTACATTAATAACTTGGTTAGTATTTAAAGTAGGGTCTGCACAGATACCTACTGTTTGTCCTTGAAGCATTTGTATAGGTCCACCAAGAGCTCCATCTTGGTCTGTATAATAAATTGTACATACAAAAGTAATACACGTTACATTATAAGAATTACCAACTATAATAGGTGAGTTAGTTGCTGTTTCATTTTGGTACATTCTTAATGTAGCAAAAGGAGTACCATCTGATTGTGAGATAGATACTGCTGAACCTGAACCAATAGCTGGAGTAGCGTTAACACCTGGGATTTTTTGGTTGTATGTTGTAAATATAAATGGTCTTACTTGTCTTAATTCACTATATACTTGAAAACTTCCAGAAGTTTGAGTTATTGAAGGAAAAGTTTCAGATGAATTTAATGGTTTTTGATAAGGTGCTTGGAGTAAATCATTTCCTTGTGTACCTAACATAGTTGCAAAAGTTCTCCGTGAATTATCATAATAAGGTGGAGTACCTAGTAGTGGGGAAATTGGTCCACCACTACTACCAACTACCATAGGATCATATTCTAAATAGGGTTCACTTGGAGCTCCTGATCCTGTTTCTGTTAAATAATAAATTTTAAATGGTCTATGAATATATCTATTATACCTCCAAGCATTTGCATCTGGGGCAGCATTTTGCCATTCACCTCCGGCAGTAAATCCACTATTTTCTCCCTGGTATACCCATAATTCATTATCGTTATTAATTGGGATAGTTAAACTAGTTTGTCCAGGAGGGGTATAACCTAATGAAGTAAAAGGTCCAGTTTGCCCTTGGGATATAATTTGTGATACTAAGCTACTTGAAAATAAAGCACCTGGGGCTTTTAAATCATTTTGAAATTGAGAACCCGATATATAAATAGCATTATTACTAGCATTATAATAGTAATTTACTCCTTGAATTGCAGGTGCTTCAGCTGAACTTTGACTGGTCCAAGCTATATTAAAATAATTATTTGTTGCTACAGGTCCTACTGATGAATCCGGAATGTTAGAATAATCTAAAAAGGATTCAGATGTAATTTGTATCCAGCTACTTCCCTGTTGGTCTAAATTAGCATTCATAAACCATGGGAAATTACTTGCAGGGTCTGTTCCTGATTGTAATGTAGTATCAGTATTATCTATTTCATGTGATCCTGTATTAAAATTATCTAATACATCACTTAATATACCTGTAGAAGATATAAAAGTACCATTTTGATAAAAATTAGAACTAGCCCAACCTCTAAAAAATGATTCTGAAGGGTAGTTTTTATTAGATAAGGGACTTCCTGGTAATGGAAAATAACCTTGTGGTACTGAGGATGATATCCCAGTATTTATTACTACATCTGGATCATTACTCGTATCATCTGTGGCATACCAAATAAAATTCCCACTTGCAGAAAAATTAAAATCAAAGAATGCAGAATCTGCTGATGAAACAGCATTTGAGGAAATTTCAGGTACTGTAAAAGCTAAAGCAGCACCAACACTACTAGCATTTAGTGCTAAATCTGAAGGTTGAATAGCAACTGATTCTATATAATATGTAGCATTTCTTTCAGTTAATATGTTTCCATCATAATCTGTTGCATTACTAAAGCTAAATATAATAAATTCAACTCCTTGTATAAAAGTAGCAATATTATAACCATTATATGTCTCTAATGACATTTTTATATAAGTTACAACTCCTTCACTACTAGCATCAAAAGCATTACCATTATTCCAAAACCATACAAATCCTGATGGTGGTTGGTTATTAGGGTTTAAAAAATCTTGTTCAGAAATAGTATTTGTATTATTATTTCCATCACCACTCCAAAATACAGGTACATATCTGTATTCAGTCATACCTACTTTAAAGTATGCACTACAAATATCATTTAAACCTATTTGAATATTTGATCCACTAAATTCTCCATTATAAAATTCTCTTTGATCTGTTCTATCAATTGGAGACGATCCACTAATTGAACCCCAAGCTTCATTCCAACTTTGTGTTACAAAATATCTATTATCAGGACCTAAATTTAAGGTTCCAGATGGGTATGTTTGTAAACCATTAAAGGGTTCAAATCCACCACCTGTACCTCCACTAAATTTGTATATAGCAGAACCTGAATCTGAATATTGTGGGTAATCATTTGATCCTAAACTATAATCTTTAGGTAAATTTTTAACTGAACCTGAGTAATTATGGAAAGAAGAAGTTACTTGAGCTGGTCTTTGTCTATTTCTTTCTAATAAGTGTTGTTTAATAACAACTCCAGATGATAAACTAGTTCTTGCTGGTGTAAAATCTTCTATCATTTTGAATAATGAATTATCAAAGAATTTTATTAACCTAATAAAATCAGTTACATCATAATTAGTTATGTATTTTTCAAAATAAGCATCTCTTAAAATATCTAAATCAGGATAAGTTCTATCTGATGAAGATATTAATCTTGGATCACCAATATATTCTCCTATATTAAAATATCCTAATTGACCTGTAATATCATCATTAATTTGGTCCTGAGGAGAGAATGCTACTTCTAAATAATTAATATTAGGAGTAAAACTTTCACTTACATATGAAGTTTGTTGTATGGATTTATACCCAGATAAAGTATCACCTTCAGGAAGTATAAGTGCTTCTGTTTGTATTTTGTCTGTTACCCTATTTCTCATTCCTGATGGGGATTGATCAGGGTAGATATCTTCTAGATTATTTAACCAAGTAGGTTTTGCTGATGAAAATGAAGCAGTGCTTGCTATATCATTTCGAAATGAAGATGTAGTAACCCAAGACCCAGTAACTTTTGGATGTATAGATGTATTAAATGAACCCGTTTTCAACATTGTACCTAATGGTAACCTAAATGCTAATTGGTCAGGAGCACTATTTATACCATTACCTTCAAATGAATATGGGTTCATAGTATAATCAAAAAACACACTTTGACTTAAGGGTTCTGTAAAGTATCTTACTTCTTGTAATGATCCAGAAAATGGAAAATAATAAGTACTATCAAATTGAACATAAGTTTGGGGTAACCAAAATATTTGATCAGCACTCTCCCATTTAGTAATATCGGCATTAATTTCATCACTTCCTGTAAATCCTAAATTTTCTCCTATAGAATTAGCTGATAATAGTTCAAATTTTCCATCTTTTTTATTAACTTGGACTGACCACCAATCACCATCCCAAAAAGGTAAATACACAGAAGCATAATTAGTAGGATTAATTACTTCATTAGGCCAAAATTTTAAAGTACCATAGTTTTTATATTTACTTTCTGTTGATCCTGAATATGACCCAGTTAATAATAAACTTTCATTATATTCTAAGGCCATTGCGATTTTACTTCCAACTCCCGTACTACTATAAAAGAAAGATTGAGTAATTGGTGTATTAGAGGCTGAAGGGATTCCATTAGTTTTAAATCTAAACTGGATAGCACCAGGGGAATTAGCTTCAGCATTAAAATCAGAATTTAAATTAAATGAAGAAGTAAAGGCAGAACTGGTTGTATTTAACCCAACATTATAAAAGTCTTGTTTTAAATCCCAATCCTGAGAATTGTTTCTATCTTTACCTCCAAATTCATTTATTCTTAAAATAGTATCTGGGATACCATATGAGGTAATTAATGCTCTTAGGCCGGCTACTGTACCTTTAGTTTTAAGTAAGTAAGGTAAATTATGGTATATTCGTTTATATAATCGCTTATTAACATCGTCTAATGGGACTATATCATTTGATGCCGATATTGTTGAATCGACATATTCATACCCAGAAGGTGTATTAACTACGCCACCAATTGACCCCGTCATATATGGGAAGGGAAATGAACTACCTGAGGGTGTTAATCCTAAAAATGCTGTGTATAAATCATCAGTATTAAAATTATTAGAATATAATTTCACACCAAAATCTCTAATAGCATCCGCTACCATATCTTTTGCAATACCATAATCTAAACGATTATCAGCATCAAATCTAGTAGTAATGTTTTTAGTATATAACCATAAATCATCATAATGTTGACCCACCATATCAACAAAGAGTTCATATTTAATATTTTGTGAATCACTTCTTAAATATTCTGGGATTGCATAGTATAATGAATTTTGGTTTTCTTCATCATAATTAGAGGCAATAATTGATTGACCCCCATAATAAGGACTTTCATCATCTGTCGAACCTAACCATTCTAAAACCTCTGTACTGCCTGTAGGGTATAAAATAAATGGTGGTTCTAAGTTAGATTTTGGGTAAGAGGAATTTGATCCACTATTAAAATATAGAAAATATTCATAACCATCAAAATTTTTAATGGTATCTTGAATTGTTTGACTAAATACTGCTTGACTAGAGCTATAAATTTCTGAACCTGTTGTTGCAGATGTAATTTTACCTAATTGTAAACTAGCAGATTGTATTACTCCTACTTTATGGTAAAAGTTTTGTAATCTGGTATAAGCAGAAGAAAAATAAACAAAATCATTATAGTCTTTATAATCAACATTAATATCAATTTCTTTACGAGTAAGTAGACTGTTTATTTGATTAAAAGATGAAGTTAAATCGGATGATACTAAAGTATCATATGAAAAATCCATTCCCGGAGTACCTGATTGTCCTTTAATATTTAAACTATAATTAGGGCCTGAGATGTAACTAAAATCATCTGCAGTAAAATCTAAAGGTGGGAAATTAACATTATAGGATTGTGGTGTAGAAATTTGTTCTACAACAGAACATAATGACTTTATATTAAAATTACTAGGAAGGCGTTCATATAATTTAATTAAAACAGTAGGATTTAAATTATCCTCTAAATCTAATTCTATATTATTAGCAATTACTTGTTGGTTGTTACCAAAATTAAGTAAAAAATCTACAAAGTATTCTGCTTCCTCTCTATATGCTATAAATTCTAAACTTGAACTTATTAATAACTCATTATCAATTTGAGTACTATCTAATCTAATTTCAGTTCTATCAGAACTAATTTCACTTACATAATATTGTGTATTTAAAGTAGAACCTAATCTTGGTCTATAAAAATCGTATGATATATAATATGAACCAACATCAAAACCTAACCTTTCTAAATCATTAGAAGGTTCTAATACTATATCTCCTTCAGTAACTTTATAATTAGTATAAGGAACTTGACTTGAAATTCTATTTTGATTTCCATCATATATATAAGCTTCAATATAATCCAGGGATGCTGTAAAAGCAGTATCTAAGCTATTGTTAGCAATTAAAATTTCATCTGAAGTAGAATAATCCTGGAACTCAAAGGTTTGAGGATTTACTGTATTTATGACTATGTTTTTTTCCATTTAATGTTATTATTAATAAACACTATTGTTTGTATCTGTCCCACTATTAGCTGATGTACCACCTGATACTATGTTACTAGATAAATTAGTTAATGGGTTATTATCTACCCCTAAATCTAAAGAACCGGTATTAAATGAAACTCCTGATTCTAATTCTAGCACTTTTATTTGTTCTGCTAATAGTTCTTTTCTTAAATCTGCAATTTCTGCTTGTAATGCTATAATTTCTTCTGATATATCATCAAAATTAATATATTGGCCACTTTGTTCTACTAAAAAACGATGTGAATTAGTATCACCATTTGGGGGTATATCATAAAAAATAGAATTATAATTTGAAAAAAATTCATCAACACTTATAGTGTCTTCGGCGCTTGCACTAACCGAAGCAACACCTAATTGAGAAAAATTAGTATCAATTACTTGTTCATATTGAGCTTTGTTAAAAACTTCTTTTCTTAAATCAACGTTTTCCGTTTGCATATTATTTAACCATTTACAACTTTAAAATAATATTGATCATCTTTTACTATAGTATTACCATCTACAACAGTTTGTATTAATATTTCATAATATCTTTCAGGTTCTAGACCATTCATATACAATGTAAAATAACTCCCTGTGGGATCACAGCTAATTTGAGTAAACTCTTTATCAAAGCCAATAATATATTCATTTGTATCTAAATCCTTTATAGCATAATATGATTCTTCTGGTAAAGCAAAATTATCAGTATATATAGAAGAGGTTTGAAACGTTCTAGTTGGGAATTCTGGTCTGCAATTTACTCTAAATTGGTTAATACTCTCACTATAAAATACACCTTGATTATTATCAATTGCGGCATATATATCTGGGGTAGAGATAGTTTGTAATGTTCCTTTATTATATTGATAATCCCTCCATTTTATTTCAAGTTGAGGTGGATATATAGTATTGGTATCTGTAGAATAAAATTGCATATTAGGTTGGATAGCTAAATTAGAATCAAATTCTATTTCATCACTCCATTTTAGTAAAAACCCATTATTTTCTATTTCAGTATAAGTACCATCTATATTATAGGAACTAGAGTACCATGTTTTAACTATATCGGTTACATCTAAGTTTATATCTTTTTCAGTTCTTAAATTAAAAGATTGAGAATATTCTAAATTAAGTCTAATATCCTCAGATGCCGTATACCATGTACCTCCACCTTTAGATGCCGTTATAAATGAGGCAGTAACATTAGTTGCGAAATTGTCTGTAGACCAAGCATTTGTCCCATTATTTGATCTATATTCCCAACCCACACCATTAGTTGTTGGTGGAGTGTCTAAAAATTCACCACTACCATTATTCCAAGATCCTGAAAGGGGATAGACATATAAGTCAGATTTCATTATTATACCACTAGCTTTTGAAATAAAGGATTTTAAGCTTGCGGATATTGCAGTAGATCCAGTATTTAGAGTATCTATAACACTGTTAATTTGAGATTGATCAAATTGAATTATAGGTCTAGCTACAACAGGTGTCCCTATTGTTGTAGGATTAAGATTTGAAATTTCAAGAATAGGGTCTATACCTGTATTCATAAGAGGATATCTTGAATACATAGTTGCATCTTGAAGTGGGAAAATTTTATATATTGCCATTGTTTATATTTTAATAATTTCTACCTCCACCATTTGTTGTACTTCCTCCACCTTGTCCTAAACTAACTACTCTACCTACTATATCGGTATTAGGGTATTTTACTTCAAATATCATAGGATCAATAGATGGAAATATAGTACCATTTTGTAAAGCTCCAGTTACATCATATCCATATTTTGAATATCCCGATTGGGTTCCAGCTTTATTTGAAATAGATATATTTGTTACTGTTTGAACACCTTGAATACCATCTAATGTTGTACTTATGTCTCTTAATAATATAGGTTGGTTGATTTGAAAACTATTTATATTAAAAATGTTTTGTAAAGCAACATTACAAGCAGTTAATACGTTACTATTATTAAAATCTGGGAGGGTTACTATTTCATAGTTAATACATATATTAATTATAAATGCATCTTTTATATTAATAGTATCTCCTATCATTCTATATTGGTTAATATAGGTTCTTAAGTTAGATTTTAAAGCATCGGAAGCATATGTTAAATTACCATTTAAATCTTGAGATAAAACATATAAGTCTAACGTAGTATTGGGATCATTTGCTTTTGGTTTTTGGGTAATTGCTTTTGATATAATACCATATTTCGCAGGCATACTTAAAGCTCTTACTAGATAATCATCAGCCGTAACATTTCGTAACTGACTTGACATTTGTGAAATAGAATTTTGTCTTAATTCTTCAGTTGAATCTCCATTACTACCACCACTAGCTGCAGATTCATTATTTACTTGTATTGAATTAAATATGGTTTGGGCTACTGTAGAATTAAGTGTTTGAGATTGAAATCTAACGGTGTCAGTATTTATTTTTGTAATTCTATTAGCCGCTACATTTGAAGAAACACCACCTCCTTTTAAATATCTAATACTTAAAGAAGTAAAACTAGGTGCTATCCCATAAGTATTAGTAAATATAAAATTAGTAGGTGAATATGCCGTTGTTAATTTATCACGTTCAAATGGTAATCCTAAACCTACATTAAAGGGGTTTGGAATAACATCTTCTGTTGTATCTGATGGGTTTCCTGATCCAAATTGGATTTGGAGTTGGTTAGGTGCTAAAAATCTAGTAGCAAATCTATTTTGTACTTGTTTAGTTTGAAGTAAATAGGGAGCATTATCACTATCTACATAATTGTTAGGATCATTTACATTTGTATTTTTTAAATTTGTAAATATTTGTTCCTGTCCTAAATAGTCTACTTCAAACCATTGATTACCTTGACTGTCAATACAATCTAATATACCTGCTACATTAGTATCCTCTAATACTACAGTAGGAAATTCTTCTGGTTCATCAAATGAAAAGGTTTGAATTTTTATAGCTCCTGATAAAGCATTTCTCTTTTTCTTTAATAAGTAATAAGAAGGTTCATTATTAGATATTTGAGCAATACTTATTTCAGTTGTGTCTGATGAACTTGATACTGTAAAATCGATTGGATCTTCTATAGTAAAAGATATACTATTATCTGTTTTACAAACAGTATTAGCTCCAACATAAAGAGCATAATCAAAATCAGGGACATAAAGGTTATCAGTATTTCCTCCTGGGTCTACACTTGAAGATATTTTAGAAGGGACTAGTTGATAGAAGGATAATTCAACAGAAGATAAACCTGTTACTTTAGGTTTGTAACCATACATATAAGATAAATCATAAAGATTACTACTTTGTCTAGCATATTGTAAAAAATTCTCTTGAACTTGATTATCTAAATAAAAAGATAAAACATCACCAACATAAGCCGCTTGTTCTATAAACATCATACCTGGGGAAGTTTCTGTAAAATCCGTGTAGGTATTTGGGAAATATGTTTGGGAATAATTGATTAATTGAGAACGGTAGTCTCTAAAATCTTTATTTGTATAGTTTATATTTCTTCTTACTGCCATTAGTTAAAGCTTAAATTTAATGTATCATTTATATTTGTGTCAGCTACATTATATGTTATATTTATATTTATAGTATTTTCTCCCTCTGCAGGTAATACTGTTATATCATTTACTATCACATTAGGAAAGTAATCTTTTAATTTTTGTTGTACATCACCTTTAATATAATCTAAATCTTGATTATCAATTTGGGTAAAAATATATTCTCTTAATCCTGCCCCAAATGTAGGATTTCCTGGTCTTTCACCAGGGTTGGTTAGGAAATAATTAATTAAATTATTTTTTATTGCCTGTTTAGTTTGGTAGTTAGGAGTAAATACCCCACCTTCATTCATAGGAAGGTTAAAACCAATAGCAACACTAGGCCGTTGATCATTAGGGAATATTCTTTGTGCTCCAAATGCCATATTTTATCCTTTTTTCATTAACCCCATAATTTGGTCCATACTTACATTTCCTTCAGGTAAACCTCCTTTTTGGGACATTGTATCCATTCCAGGAGTTACTTGCATAGGTATATCAGATGAATTAGCATTTATAGTACCATTATTACCAGGTAACATTCCGTTTAAAACACCCATCATATTTTCCTTTAATTTTACTCTATCATTTTCAGGTAATGATGTTTGCATTACAGGATTTATTGAGCTAGGAGTATCTATTTTGCTTTCATAAACGGGTTGTTTAGGAGAACGTACAGCTTCCATAAGGATGTCTTTCATTTCTTCTTGTATAGCCTCTTTTACGGCCTCTTTTACAATAGTTTTTAATTGACTTAATTTCATGTTATATCGGTTTATTATAAATATTAGATTAGTTTGCTTTTAAATCATTTGATCGTATATAAAATGCAAGCTCATCAATTAATATTTGATCACTTGCACTAAATGATGGTTCCCCTTTTAAAACTACAACTCCTAACGAATCTGTTGCGGTAGCATATCTTTTTTGTAATGAACCAACTATCCCTTTATTATCAGCTACTGTAGTTAAAGTAAAACCATTTACAGTACTATTCGATGGGGTATCTATTTCTACTTCATCTGGGATTAATTGGAAATCAAGTCCATCTAATCCTTCAGTATCACTACACCTTTCAAATTGTTGATCTAATAGGTTCAGTAGTTGAATTATTTGTTTTAATAATCCTAATAGGACAAGTAATGCCCCTGCTATACCTAAAGATAAAGTTAAAAGAGTTTTAGCTAAACCCTCTAATTTTGTTATTAAGGTTTGAAACCTAAGAATTAAACTTGTAGGTATACCAACCCCAGGTGGAACAGAGGTAGGTAATGGGATTGATTTAATAATTTGAGAGGCAATTAAAAGTAAAGCTGATAAACCACCTATAACTCCTGCTATTACTAAAGCAGTATTTAACATTTTATAGATTTGATTTAATTGTTTTACAATTTTATTTCTTTTTGCTTTTATTTTTTCTACTTCTTCTGGAGGTGGGCATGGTCCTTCACATTCTTCTGCTGTTATTTGACCTGTTAAATATTTGATTATTTCACCTATTAAAAAAGATTGAAGTAATGTTAAAAGTAAAGGTATTAATCTCTCTTTACACTGTTGAATAAACATTTTTAGCAAAATTTTTAATGTGCTTTTTTTACCTAATGCTTGTATTAAAAGTATAGTTTGTGCTTTAGTTCTTGCTAAATCCGCTTTAGCTTTATCAGTTAAACCTTTTACAGATTTTAATTCTGTAGTTTTTAGATCTTCTCTTACTGTTGAATCTAAAGCATAAGGAGTTAATTTTTGGGGAATAAAACCTTTTGCTGTAATTAAAATAGGGGGTTTTATAGCAACTTTTTCAGTATCTTTATTAACGGGATAAGTAGCTTTAATTTTAAATTTTCCATTTTTATCTGTTCTAGTACTAAACTTAGTTCCAGGAAGAGGTAATATTACATTAGCATTAGCTATGGTTTCATTTTTATAAAAATCAATTACAGTACCCTTAATTATATATTCTTTTTTAATTGTATTAGGTACTTCATAATATGTTGTAGAACTAATAGTATAAGTACCAGGATCAACATTCATATCTTTTTGAAGTTGATCTAAGGCATTGATTATTAATTGATCATTAGGTAAAGTATCTGAAGCTTCTGATAATTTGTTAGGTATTGTGTCTGTATTAGTTACAACTGTTTCTGTTTTTAGAGCACCATCATTTAAAGATAAAATGTTAATATACCCTACATCATTAGTTCCTTGTCTAATTAAAGAGGAAGAAGCTAAATAAGATTGAGTACCTAAACTACCTACGTTATTTGGATTTGAATTGCCTTCTGCCATTATTTTAGTCTTATAGAATTAGATAATAATGGGGATGTAATTTTACCATTTTTTGGTAGTAAATTTTTTATATTTTTACATACATCCATTAAAGATTGAGCTGCTAAATCAACACCTGATGTTTCAATGTTAGTTGCATTTAAATCATAACCTTCTAAACCATTTAAAGCAACAGCTAATACTTGAATTTGGTCAACTAAAATACTAAATTGTTGGATAAAAGAACCTCCCAGTAAAGCAGGTTCATCTGCTGTTGTACCTCCTATTTTAATACTTGGGGATGATATATTTATATTTTCTGAATTAAGTCCTATTTGTTTATTTGATGTTAATGAAATAGTATCTTGAGCACTTGCTAATATACTATCCGAAGAGGCATTAAATACTAAACGGTTTGAATTTAAAATTATTTGAGGGTTAAAGAATTCTCGTGGTAATAAAGGTTCAGGCTTTAATGCAGAGTAATTTTCACTTGACGCTCTTAATGGGATTTGTTGGTATGAGGTCATATAGATAGATGATAAATCTTGTTTTATATCTTCTATAATAGGTAACCACCCGGCATCGGATGAATCTTTAGGTTGACCATTTCTTAATATTGTAATGGGATCACCGTTTTGGCCAACAAATGACCAATTATTTTGGTAATCATCAGTATTAGAAGAACCTGAGATTGAATTTTTAGGAACTGTACTACCAAATCTTAAAGAATTTCCCCATCTACCTTCATATATGTTATCACCTGCAAAAGGAAGTAAGGGGTGTATGTTTGTTTTTTCTATAAATGATCCCTTTTCTAATAAAGGACTATTTAATAATATACCAGTAGAAGAATCTTCAACTCTACGAACTACTCCACTTTCAATTTGTTGGTAATCTATTTCTTCTTCTGAATTATTTGAGTTTAAAGCATTAGGGTAAGCATTATGGTGTGGGTGATTCCAAATACCTATAGGATTAAGATAATAATATTGTAATATATTACTATTATTTGTAACTTGACTAATATCTTTTCCTGGGAGGTTAAATAGTACTACTATTTCATTAATTAAGGGGTAATTTTTTAGGTAAGGTAGTAAAGGAGTGGCTGTTGGATTAGTAACTGTTTGTTCTATTGACCCTAAATTTGAAATAGGCTCAAAAAATACAGTACCTAAACCATTCCACCCACCATAAGCATTAAATAGTGGATGAGTATTACTAATAATTATATCTGTTACCCTAGCAGTAATAAATTGAGCCTTTAAAGAATTCAGTTGAGAAAAGATATCTTCTCTATTCTCAATAGAAGCATTAAGTGTAGAATTTAAACCACTAAATCCCGCTTTATTCATTATCTTCTTTTTTCTCTTCGAAGTTAGTATTAAGTTTATCTAACTCCTCCATTAATTGTTGTTTTTCTTCTTCCGTTATACCTAACGCATCATCGCTAGAACTATTATTAAGCGCACGCTGTACTATAGTAGCCATTTTAATTAATTGTTCATCGTTACGAACACCAATATCCATATATTCTTTGATAAGGGGTACAATTAAAGTTGCATCTCCAATATCATTAATAAGAGGCTTAAGTTCAGATATTAAACCTGATATTTGTTTTTCTTTCTTTTTTTGGTTGTTGTATATTTCTTCTAAGATATTAGAGAATTTTTTCTTCCCAAATACAACACTGTCTAATGATCCCATAATATAATTTTGTTATAAATATGAATATAAATAGGATTTAAAATCTGGCGTAACCATTTTCTAGGAAAAAGATATATTGTGACTTAAATACATCATGCAGTTTATCTGCTATTTTAGTAATTTTTGGAGTTTTTACATCTACCATTTCCCTTATGTAAATGTAAAGTGCTTTTTTATTAAACACTTCTAATGTCTCCCTTTTTCTAAATAATTCAAGAATAGCATCTGCAATTTGGGCATCATTCTTTTTTGGAAAAAGTTCTAATATATTTTGTGTAGTATGGTTTACAAATAAATCTATATACTTATCTAAATCACTTTTAATTTTATCTTCACCCATTCTATAAGTATGGGTTGAGTTTTCACCTGTTAATATAGTTACATCAACTTTTTTTATTTTTTTGGTATAATTCTTTTGGTTATATAGTATTAACCAACGTTTTACTATAGTTCCAAAATAGGAATATGCCTTAGCTCCTCTACTTGGGTCAAATAAATGCATTTTAGATAATAAGAATGTTATTATCTCATGTTGGAGGTGTTCAAGATTTTCTACTTCTGTATGATAAAATTTAAAAGTATGAATTATATTTTGAGTAAGTTTAAAAAAGGGATAATGAATATGTTGTTCATATATCTTACTTCTTATTTCGGAGTCGGGCTCATTGTTATATTTAACAATGTAGTCCTCTGTTTCTTGAGTAAAGTAGTTTTTACTTTTTTTTCTTCTTTTTTTAGGTATAGCCATTTAGTTGATTCGGAACTTATCCATTCCTTCTTGTAAGTTTTTAATATTTGAAAAAAACCATCCAATTTCGTCATCACTTTCAAAAGTTCCTTTGGCATCAATTTTTTTCAATCGATCACTAGTAAAACTAAGTTGCTTATTAAATTCCCCAATATATTCATTATATTGAACTATAATGTCTTCTGCTCTTTCATTTTTACGTAAAAGGTTAAAGGTCGTATATCCAAGGATAACGACCAAAATTCCTAATATAATTATAAGAGTTAATATCATAAACTATCTAACATGCTTTTTAATCCGGGACTTGATACACTGTTTAATGCTTTAGTCTTAGATGATTTTATATTTTTACTCAATGTATAATTCTTCTTTGGTGTAGCCACGTTATTTTGAGAAAACTTTGGAAGCCATTCAATTTCAAATTCAATACGCGCCGCCATCATATCAGCTTGATGCAAGATAAATGGTAAAGATGTGCGAGGTTTTGTTTCTGGCATGAATGATTTTAAATA
>ENA-ORDA01000846-ORDA01000846.1-marine-metagenome-genome-assembly--contig:-NODE-846-length-28573-cov-3.235647_pt1 | contig 28573 bp, 35 predicted proteins | sample MGYA00237778_ERZ508506 | MGnify/ENA primary metagenome ERZ508506 (study PRJEB26177, sample SAMN06267891) | marine metagenome | isolation source: Monterey Bay, California, USA | place: Pacific... | reverse complement strand
TATACTTCCCCTTACTCTGCAAAAACACTTAAAAAATTAAATAACACACCAAATTATATGTATCAATCTTGTATCAGTAAATAAAGAAAAAAATGATATATTGTAGAAAATAAAAAAAGCTCATTCACTATATATTTATTTAAATAATTACTATGGCAAGACAAGCAGAATTTTCATTTAGTGGCACTAGTATCAAAGCAGAATTTAAAAAAGTAGATCGAAAAAAGATTTATGGTTGGACATCGATTGAAGTTTTTGACGAAGATGGGAGTCAATGTAAACTAGCTGGACTGGCAGAAGGAAGCTATATCATGCCGTCTGGATCAACCTCACTCGTATCATTAAACACCAAAGGAGAAGCGGTGTCTAGAAGTGCGTTGGTTGGGGTAAATGGAGAAGGAAAAAAAGTAGAAAAAGTACCCTCTATCTACGACGAAAAAGTTATGCTCAGAGAAGCAAGCCTCGACGAGTATTTATCGATGGCTGTAAAATCAGTTTATCAACTCCAAATTGGAGAAAATAAAGAAAGTTTACTTAATGAACTAAATTCTGGTAAAATCTACTATTTCGTTTTTAATTATCGAGCAGACTACGAGGGAGATGATGCTTTTTTATTGAGCAATGAAAATGAAGTTTTTGCAGTTACTGGGATGAGCTCAGATTTAGAGTTTATTGGTTTAGATGAATACGAACAAGAATTAGTAATTGATGAAACCGAAGAAGAAGATACCGATTTAGATTTTGCAATGTTTTAATACCTCATACTATGATTCGATATATAAAATTAGCCAACGAAAAAAAGAGAGATGCTGAAGTAACTTTCAAATCTTTGAATCCGAAACCTAAAATAAAAATGGTGATGGAAACAGGAGAAGCGGTCACCAATAAACGTGTGGTCAAGGGTACCTCTAAACATACCGTATCCTCACTGTTTGCTCAATACGACGAAAAACCAAAAGAAGGTGTTGATTTTGCGAGTCAGCTCGCTGCCAAGCTTTCTGAAAATTTGGTAGTTTCTGATCCGGAACTAGATCTTGAACTTACCGGAAAATTTATTGATGACGTATCAAGGGTTTATATTAATGAAGAACAGAAGCCTGTTTTTAGAGTAAAAAAGATTGAAAAGATTTTTTCGCCAAAAGCCGAATTAAAAGAAGAACGAGAACCTAAGTATAACGAGAGTAATATCGCAAACGAAAGTATTGTTAATTGGACAGGGAAAATGATGCCGAGAGCAAAGGTTTATAACAAACTAGTTTTTGACAAAAAGTATCAGCTCAAGCATGTTAATGGTCTCACCTATGATTTTTTATTCGAAATGGCTAAAGAACTTTCAGATAAAGATTCTTTAATGATGTTGGGAGGTGGCAAATCTGGTAAAGAACCCCTGGTTATGAATGATGGAGGAAAACCTTACAGAGCGTTTTTAGAGGGAAGGATAAAAGGAGAAAAATATTGTTTAATTCTTCATTTAACCGATCAAGAGTTAAAACCCTTACCAACAGAATAAGCATGAAATTTTCTAAACCATTTAAAAATCAACTAATAAATAATGATTTAGACCTAAGTTCATTTGATAATAAAGAACTGGTTGAATGGTTAATTTCAAATTTTATAAATATTTTATGTGATCAAAAAATATTTGTAAGTCATGTAACTCATACTCCAAAAGAAGATGCTAGTTATAAGACATTGTTTGCTTTAAACGCAAAAAATGATAACAGCTCTTATGAGATGGAATTTGGAATTATAAGGAATATTAAAGTTGTTGGCAAATTACAGCAACATAAAAATCGATTGTCTATTTTAATGTTAAATGATGATTTTTATGATTCAGATAATTTAAATATGTTGAAAAATAAAAATTATAATTTATCAAAAATTCAAAGCAGGAACACCCTAATTATATGGGATTAAATTAAAAAAACATACCGATGAATATCAAAGAAATCGCGCAGAAATACAAACGGCAAACCGCATCAAGGTATTTACCTATTGAAGGTGATCAAATAACTACAAAAATAATGGAAGCAGAAATGTATGCTGTTTCAACCAAATTTGATGGTCATTTATACCTATTGAGTTTTGACGGAAAAAACACGGTACTCATAAATCACGGGGGAACTACCCTTACAGACTTACCACTTTTAAAAGATGCTACCAAACTTCTCAAAGGAAAATGTAACGATATTTTGTTGGCAGGAGAGCTTTATTTGTCTAAAGATGGAGAACGCACTCGTTCTTTTGATATGACCGCCGTCCTTGATGAAAAGTCTGAAAATATCCATTTCGCAGTTTTTGATTTACTAATGCTAGACGGACAAGAGATCTCTATGGGTATAAAAGAATTGAATGAGAAACTAACATCTGTGTTATCTGGTGGAAAAATGGTTTATCCTGTCAACAATAGTTTTGTTGAGAGTAGAAAAGACATAGCCGCGCAGTATAAAGAAATTGTTGAAGAAGGTGGCCATGAGGGTATTGTAGTCCGGTCGCTTAATGGACCCACTTATAAAGTTAAACCGCTCATTACCCTAGATGCCGTTATTCTGGGTTATGCTGAAGGCGACGGAAGTAGAGCAGGAATGCTCAAAGAGTTTCTTGTAGGGCTTTGTATAGCAAAAGATCAGTATCTATTATTAACAAAAGTAGGGAATGGCTATTCTGATGACGAACGAAAAAAACTACTAAAAGAATTTGAAAAGAAAAAAGTAGATTCCGGATATATTGAGGTATCTGGATCGAATGTAGCTTTCACCATGGTAGCGCCCAATCAGGTACTTGAGTTTAGTTGTTTGGATGTGTTTGGAGAAAACTCAAAAGGGACCATTTCAAAGATGGCACTTTCCTTTAAAGACGGTTCCTATTCTGCTATGGGAAAACAGCCTATGGCTAGCGTTATTGCACCAGTTTATCTTAAAATGAGAACAGATAAAAAAGCCACTACAGCGGATGCGGGTCTTTCTCAAATTACCAAGGTAATTGCTCTAGAAGGAAATGATGCCGAAAAAGTGAAATTAAAGAATAGTGAAATTATTTCAAGAGCGGTTTACGTAAAAGAAAGCAGGGGTATGAAAATGGTTCGAAAATTTATGGTTTGGAAAACTAATAAAGAAGCTACGGGCGAATACCCGGCCTACGTTTATCATTATACAGATTTTAGTTCGACTCGTAAAGAAATGCTTAAAAAGGAAATTAAAGTATCTGATTCTAAAAAACAGATTGAAGAAATATTTGCTGCAGAGCTTGCCGAAAATGTAAAAAAAGGCTGGGAGAAGGTTTAATTTGTTAAGTTATTAATTCAAGATGATCGAAATCGAACTTAAAAAAATAGTATGACCCTAGAAGAATTAAAAGCAACAGCAATTTATAAAAAAAACGCAGCCTTATATGATACCGTAATTGATACCTATAAGGGAATATCTAACGATAAAGAAGGGTTCAAAATATATTTTTATAAACAGGAGCAACTTGACTATTCCAAACACGAAGAATTTAAATTTTACAACCATAAACTAGAACGAATTAATAAATCCGTTGAAGAATTTAAATCTTTAAATATGGATAATCAACTTTCTGAAGGAATAAAAGATTTAAGAGTTCTAACAGAAGCGCTATGTAGCAATGAGGAATTAAAAGCTTACGACTTAAAGACCTACAGACGGAAAGTTTCACAAATACAAAAATCAATGTATAATAAAAAACTCTTGAATATTATGTATAATCTAAAAATAGAGGTCAGTGATTTAAATAGAAATTTACCCAAAACACCTACACCTGTTGTAACTCATAAGTATTATGTTTCAAAAAAATCCAATAAATCTGTGGATCAATTTTTAACAGAGAACGTACCCGCTGAATTAAAACGACCTCCAATCATGAATGGTTATGTTTTTCCTTTAGAGGTATACAAAAAAAAATGTGTAGTTTGGACAGGTCACAAACCAGCTCCACTAATGGGACGTGGATTTCGTGAATTATGGGAACTAAAAGACAACAAATGGCAGTGTGTGGATTCAAGTAGGACATGGGTGTCCTGATTTTGTTATTTTATTATTGGTAAAAAAATTATTAACTTAAAAAATTAAAATGAATGAGTAAAGCAGTTTTAACAGAAGATGTAAGAGAGGTGTATTATGCACAAACAAACGAGTATAACATAAAAGTTGGTGATAAAAATTATAAAGTAAGGGTCTTTGAAGATCCTAATGGATGTGAGGAACTTTTGTGGGATGGGGAAAATTGGATTAAAGATAATTTTCCAGAAGCCGTACAAAATTTCTTTAGCCTTGTTAGTTTTGGAGAAGTCGGTACCAGTGCTGCTAAAGGTGAAGTGTTTGATCTAGATAAGATTGAATGGTAATCGCAGCTAAGGTTTCGTCTTCATGAAGCTACTATTTAACTCATAATATAAATCAGAAACTAAACCCTATAATTATGAATACAGCAATCTATTTATCTTTAAGAGAAGATAAAACTTTTCATACAATAATCATAAAAAAAGAAATTAAAGAATTTACATACATTGCAGCAATAGGATATGCTGGTGGGCAAGTTTATGGTGAATTTTATGGAAAATTTTGGTTAAATTCTGGTGATGTTAATGGTTTATATTCTTGGTCTACTGGCTCCGGATTGTGGGATCATAAATTGACTGCATTAAAGTTTAACTCTGACCGTGAATTATTTGATACAGAAACAGAATATTTAGATGAGTTTATGGATAGTGAAGATGAAAAAATTCAATGGGATCTTATAAAAGAATACAGTAAATATATTTATTTTGGTTATGACGAGGAAACAGAAATGGAGTACGAATATCCTGAGGCAAAACCTATAGACACTTCCATTTTTACTGAATTTGATGATGCTCCAGGTAAATATTGTAGTGATAACTGGGGTGATGAATGGCTTGAAATCACAAACTCTGATATATGGGGTCTTTCGTTACGATTTCCTCATATCACTGAAGCCTACCAATAAAATTGATTTTAAACTCTACAAATGAAAATAGCATACCTACATGGCTTGGAGTCTAAAATTGATCCCAAAAGCGAAAAAATAATTTGGTTAAATACTAATTTTGAACAAGTATATACACCATCTATTAACTATCGCGATGATGATACATTTAATTCTCTTTTAACTAAAATTAGAGTGCAAAAACCCAATTACATCTTAGGATCTTCTATGGGTGGCTATTTCGCCTATCTTATAGGAAATACTTTAGAGATTGACACTATTTTATTCAATCCGGCGATGATAAATAGACCCTTTGAGCCTAAAGTAAAACCAACGGTATTGGTGGGTGCTACTCATCACGTATTTCTTGGTGAAGACGATTCTGTTGTGAATGGACTAGAAGTAAAATCTTATTTAAATCGCTCAGGAATAGGAGAATTTAACTTTGAAGAATATGAAGGAGGCCACAGAGTTCCGGCTCAAATATTTATTAGCTCAATCAAAAATAAAGTAATTAATAACTAAAAAAAATATGAAATATACTGTATTATTAACTGGATATGAATTAAATATTCAAGCTAAAAGTTTAACCAACGATGAAGCAGAGGTTGCCGAATGGGACATTGCAGATATGTGGGAATTGGAAGAAATGCATCTTGCTGGTGAGGGAGATTATGAAACATGTGCATTGAGATATGATAACCCTTTAACTATCACAGTTCAAGATGAAGATGGTAAAGAAGTTTTAAAATTAAATTATTCGGACTTGAGGCATTACTCCGAAGTCGATCAATTTAGCGGCCACAATTGGGATAAGACAATTTGTATTAATCCACAATATGCTGATAGTTATGAAAATTGTATACTTTTAGAAAAAGGATATAAGGGATCCGCGTTTTACTATTCTTTAGAATCTGAGAATGCACCCAAAAAAGAAGATTTTTTACTGGCTAGTTTGTGTATTGAAACAGCAGATGGTGATTACGATTTAGTAGGAGAAGTCCTATTTAATGGGAAAATCCTGGAAGAAGACGAATTACAAAGTGGAACACAACAAATGTCCTCAATGTTTATCTATAAAGCTGATGGTAATCAAACCGAAATTTCATAAGTAAAGTCAATTATATTTTAGGCGTTATGTATGCATAATTTATTTGACAACTAGGAATCAAATCGGTTCCTTTAACTTTATCCTTATCTTTCCATAATGGTACTCCTTCCAACCAATTGCAAGTTGCGTACCTACTGTTGCTTAAATACAATAAAGTCCCCTTTTTGAATTCTTCAGGACAGTGAGGATGGTTGGATTTGTTGATGGGAGCCGTCACTAAAAAAATAGTTGGAAAATTATTAGCAATTTTTATCGAAAACTCATCAATTTCAATCCACAGATTGTAGTAATAACGAAGCATAAAAACGATCTTTTCCTTGTCTTTTTTCTTTACTGCAAATTCAAAATCTTGATGCACGTTAAAGTCTTTAAAATACATTTCATGAAAATAGTTAAATTCCTCAGGAGTGACACTTATTACATGTTTTCTAGAACGAATAGGTCTTTTTATTCCTTTAGTTAAGTCGGTATGTAATTGATTTAAACTCATATGTTTTTAGCAGAAAATTATATTAAGTTGAGGTAGGTTAAAACAACATTCCAATCAGGAAATTTTTCACTACCAAATTCGATCCATTCTCCTTTAAATTTTTGTTGGCCTCTAAATTTTGAATCATCAATTAAATAATCTCCTATATTAAGATCTTTTCTTGCACTTAAAATCAATTTATGTCTTGCGCTATTTCCAAAATACTTTTCAATCCAAAGTCTTTTATGTTTCCATCCATCTGGATTATCCCAAGGTGGTGTTGACAAAAAGAAGGTTTCAAAATTATCATTTGCCATAATTTTATTTACAGCTTCGATAGCTCCGACAATAGGCTCTAAATCTTTATAGATATTTGGTATTCTATCGGGTCTTCCCTTATATGGGGAAGTATTGTAAAGAGGGCTATTTCTTCGGGCTTTATCAAAATCCGAAATAACACCATCCATATCAATGTATATTATCTTTTTCATGAGTTTTTAAAGAGGATTTTATTAAAATTAAGCTGTAATTATCTATATTTATAAAGATATTAAAATGTTTATTATGTTTCAATTTTCTAAGTATATTTTTTTTATTTCACTGTGGTTTATTTCCAGCCTTGCTTTATCACAAACAGCAACACATGACTCTTTGGGCTACTCAAAAAAAGATCAACTTATTGTTCAAGATAAGCCAAGTGAATCGCTTCAAAATAAATATAAGAGACATGTTACTACGCTAGATTATATTAGTAGAAAAACAGACAATAACAAGTATTTTTTAAATTTAGCGCTAAACTATTGTGACTCTTTATCAAAATTTAAAGAAGAAGTATTTTGGACAACAAACTATAAAAATAAGATTCAACTTACCTTGGCTTCCTCCAAAAACAGTATGAGTCATAAAGTACAATTTTTTAATTTTTTTAAAGAATTACCCACCTACATGGGTTTTGCAGATACTCCTGACACCTATGCATATCAAAATGCTCTAAAAGAGCTGTACACAATAAATTCTTTAGCTGATGAGAATCATACCTCCATTATTACAAGGGGAGATTGCAGTGATGTAATGTTTGAAAAAGTATATCAATCTGTAGTTAGTAATACGAACCATAATATCATTACTTCAAATCAATTATTAAAAACCCTTGGTGAAACCACAACACATAAAATTTTAAATGGTGAACTAACTGCCGAATCGCTTGATTTAGTATGTAAAAAATTTAACCTTGAAAATCTGGGGATCTTCAGGGTAACTAATCTAGATATAATTGAAGAACAAATTTGGCTTGTTAAAAGTGAGTTTAGCACCTATTCTTCAGAGGATGGATTTTCTGAATTACAATTTAGTAAAGGCTTTAGCCAAGACAAAAGGGGAACCTGGAGCTACTATATTTTAGTTTTATTACTTGAGTCTATATTATTTATAACTCTTATCGCAGTACTAGAAGAAAAAATTATAAAGTTTATAAGAACTAAAAAGTGGTATTCTGTGAAAGAAATTTTTTCTCAATTTATTAAAAAATTAAATTATGTGATCCTCTGCTTTACATTACCCACCTTGCTTTCTTTTTTAATGATTTATTCCCTTTCATTTTTGACTCCCTCATTTTCAGATCATTATATGGAATTTAACTCTTTGTTTTGGGTAATTGCAATTACGTTAGGAATGAGTATTATTCCTACCTTTATAAATTTATTTGTAATTAATCGACTCCAGATAGACGGCTTTCACAGCATAAGAGGCTATCGTACTTTCGCAAATGCTTCATTATATGCCACCTACATACCTCTTTTTGTGTTTTATATTGTTCAGTTTGAAAATTATCCCAGAACACCCCATTTTTTACTACTGATACTTTCTTTTGTTTTGGGTGATTTAATGGCCAGATCTTATTTTAAATACACGAGTAAAAATAACCATAGTAATCAAAAAGCTCAGGCAATTTCTGGCCTTGTAATTGGTATCCTTGCTCTTATTTTTTTTAACACTTATGCCTTAACGGAAATTTCTACTACTGTTTTTTTAAGTAGTTTAATTTTTGTTGCCCCCCTTTCCATAATTCACTATCAATTTGGAAAATACATGGATAAGCGCAATGAAAAAAAATTAAAATTTTCTTCAGAAAAAAAACTATTTAAAGATGGTGAAATAAAATTCATAAAGGAGGTTATTGACCCTAAAAAAGATATCTATGATGTTATAGATTCTAGCTTGTCTTCAAAACAACTAAATATTATGCTTATTGCTGCCCCTATGGGCATAGGTAAAACACGAAGCTTAGAAGAGGTACAAGCAATTTTTAAAGAAAATAACTGGAATTGGTATTATGGCGATTGTGACGAAATTCAGGGGAAAGATGCTATTTCGTTTGAACCATTTATTGAAGCTTTTAAAGCTATATTAAGAGTCAATGAATTTACGGATCGATCTAAACAGATGGAAAGTTTCAGTGGTGATGCCGTTAAAGTAATGGCAGGATTAACTGGGGTTGGAACCGAGTTAATAAGTGATTATCAAAGAGATGAAAGTCGTTCAATGACTGAAATTTGTATTGAAATTGCAGAGAAATTAGAATTGAGTTCCAATAAAACTGTTTTTGTTTTAGAAGATATTCACTGGATAGATCCTGAGAGCTATATTTTTTTAAAACATTTTATAAAAACTGTTAACCGCAATGAATTTATTAAAGGAAATCTTTGTGTAGTCTTAACAATCAGAAATGACGATCATCATAGTTATAGAGGTAAAAATTATAAAGAACTACTCAATGATTTAAACGAATTAAACAACCAATTAGAGACCCCTACTAAAATTAATGATTTACTAAAAGAAAATCAATTTAACGTAAACGACTTTATTAATTATTTAAGCCATCAAAACAATCAATTTAAAATTCAAGATGACTCATTAGCTGATATTAATTTTCTTTTAAACAGTGCAATTTCAGATAGTAAAGAAGGTCTAGTAATTACGCCTTTGTATATTTTAAAGTTGATAGAACAATGGATTCAAAATCAATTGCTTTTTTACACTCCAGATGGTTATGTTTTAAATAGGTCTATAGATTCTATAGAGTTACCAAATACAAATGAAATAAACGCCTACTATCACACTATTTTGAACGAATTTGATCCAAAATGGACTCGTATCTTAGAGAGTGCAACTACTATAGGAAATAAATTTAATGCTAAGATTCTTGCTCAAGTATGGAATTATGAACTTCTTGACGTTCTAGGGTTTTTAGAGGATGCAGAAAAAAAGGGGTTTATTATCGATATCTCTAATGAAGACAATATGTTCAAATTTACTAATAAGCGAGTGGTGTCTGCCATAAAAAATTATTATTCAGATACTAATGACACGGGGGTTAAACAAATTATTATTGAATATAACAAAAGATACCTTGAGCTTCAAAAACATATTATTGAAGATCCATCTGAATACTCCATTGAAGAAGTATTGGCAGTTGTAAGAAGACTTACTATGATGGCAGCTAACCCACACTATAATAAAACTGCAAAACGCCTAATTTTTGAAATAATCGTTCGACTATTAGTAGACGAAGAATACGATAAAGTCGCTGCTTTTTCAAATTTTCTTGAAAATAGTAAGTTTACATCCTTAGGGAAATTAATTATTTTAGTTACTAAAGTTTTAAATCCAAGCACTTCTGTTAAGGAATTTAAAAAAGTAAGTACTGAGTTATACAACAATATATATCCAGAAACTTCAGTAGAGCAAGAATTTAGGGTTTACGGATTAATGTTTATGCGGATGAAGTCTATTCCAAAAATTGATTTAGAAAAAACATATCCCATAAAAATTAATGAATTGGAATTAATTAAGGAACAAATAGATAAAACCTACAGGGGTAAAACCCTAATCTCTTTGAGTTTTCTTTATTTAAATGCAACCACTATTCAATTTGAAGAAAAGCTATTGTTTTTAGAAAATTTAAATAGCCAATTAAAAACCTCCTCCGAGTATAAACGTTTTAATTTATATGTTGAGCACTTAAAAATTTCTTTAAAATTTGCTAACGATTTTGACAAAAAGGAAATTGACCAATCCTCAGAGCTTTTACTCCAGGAGGTGATTTCTACAAAGGACTTTCGTTTGATAAAAATCTGTTTAAAATTAAGAATTAAAATAGTATCAAAATTTACAGGAAATACCGAGAATGGCATAGAAATATTTAAAATATATGATTCGTATTTAAGACCTAAGCAAATTATTAATATTCATTGGGTTTCTTTTTTTACGAGTTTTATGAATACAAATTCTGGAATCTTATATGGAAATAAAAACTTTGAAGATGCAAAGTTAAATCTAGAGCTTTGTAAAGATTTTATTAATAAGAGACATAACTCCAATGACTGGAGTAACCTCATTGAAGATTGGTATAATGCTAAAAAACAACTTTTAAAAGAAGTAAAGATGTTGGACGTATTAAAAAAAATTAATGAGGAACACATGGCAATACTAGTGGAGAACAAATTAGAACATACAGCCTATTATACTGAGGCAAAAAAATGGGAGCTGGAAGATTGATTTTATTTTAAATTGAATTTAAAAAGAAAATATATGTTCAATATTAAAAAAAAGAGTATACATAAGCTCGTAAAATTATAAATAATGTAAAAAATATTTGATACTTTTGAGTAATTATGAATTTAATGTGAATGAATAAAATTAATTACACTCACAAAGATACCAAGGCAGTTTGTGCCTGTAAAGTATCTCTTGATCTTCTAGGAGATAGCTGGTCTCTCATCATTGTTCGTGATTTATTTAGGGGGAAAAATACCTTTTCACAATTTTTAAATAATGACGAGCAAATTTCCTCCAATATCCTTGTAGACAGGCTTAAGAAACTTAGAGCTTTAGAAGTGATTAACTACATCAAAAATGAGAAGGATAAAAAAATCAAAGAATATTACTTAACTGATAGAGGTATCGATTTATATCCCATCATATTTGAGTTGCAATTTTGGACCATCAACCATGTTTCTTTTAACGAGTCAGAAAACACAAAAGCCTGGGGAAAATCAACAAAAGACCAATCAAAGGAGAACATCATAAAGGCATATCAAGAAAACTACAAAATAATAAGAGCTCATAAATTTGGGTTTTAATTAGCTCCAATCCTACTGTTAAATTTATTAGATTGGTAAATAAAAAAGAGGCAGCACATGTTCAAACAAAGTTTATTCAAGGAATTAGGAACAAATACCGGTAAATGGGTAAGTAATAAAGTTTTTGGAGACAATTGGTCCACCCCATACAGGTTTTCTAATTCAGGTACCGGGATGGCCAGAAAAGCTTTAAAAATTGAAAAAGAAATTGAAGAAAAGAAAATAGACAATCAACTTGAAATTGAAAAGTTAAAACATGTTTTTGCACAAAACAGAAACTATCAAAAAATAAAAAATGAAGTTATAGCAATGCCTTTACCAGACAGTAGAGACGATTTGTTCACATTTGCCAATTTTATAGTGTCTAATATCTACGGTTCAGGTTGGGATCACGAAGATGAAAAAGATTATTTAAACGATTTTAGTGATGTATGCTTAAATAAATTGAAGCAATGCAACATAAAATTTAAAGTATTAGGAGCTCAGTTCGAAAGCAAATATCTTAAAAAAGAAATACGAACATTAAAAAGAAAACGCTTTTTTGAAAAATATGGAATGACTGTTTTTGCTGTTCTATTTTTTGCTGTAATAATTTATTTAAATTTCTTACTTGGTCATTTTGATGATTTTTGAGTCGTCAATTAATCCGATCTTTCTTATGATTTAAATTTTTTAAATCAACGATTTTAAATGTTCATAGATCATGACCATAGCCAGAGTGTCTAGTTCGCAATAGCGCTTGAGTGCATCTGCTATAAGCTCTCGCTCCCAAGCTTCCATGTTAGAGTACTGTATTTTACCGTAAGCAGTTAAGGCGGCTCCTCCGTCATCAATGTTTTTTATTCCTGATAACCTAGTTTCTATTTCTTCTTGGCTAAGGTCATCAAAAACCGGTTTTAAGGTTTTGTAAGGATCTTCAATTTTACCATCCTTTACAGTTAACCAAGTATGGTCATGGTCTGAGGGAATGTTTTTACTAGTTACTTGAATTTCACTAATTGGACGACTGTATTTATTTTGAACAAAAGTACCGGTTTTTAAAATAGCGGGGAGTACTTTTTTAATCGAATTAGAACCATACGTATGCGGATTGTAATAAAACTTTTTAATAACCTTACACAGATCTACCATATTACGTTCTGGGGTGGTCCAAGGATCGGGATGCTTATTTTTTGGCTTACTAATAGTTTCTATAAAAGCGATTAATTTTTCTTTAAGCCGATGATCACTAGCCTTGAGTTGGTCTCTAATAGCGTTAAGTATGGTATTTTCATGAGTGGAATAACAAAAAATAGTTCCTTCATCATGACGTAAAGCTTCCATAAGCTCCTCCATAAAAATAAAATTAGGAAATTGTCCTGGAACGGTATTTATATATTCAGAAGCATGTTCAATTCGACCATCTTCATGATAGATATGGTGAGAAAACTGAAAAGCAATCTGCTCGTAAGGTCTTCGCCCTACATGAAAGGGTAAGGGAACTGTAGAGGTCTCAAAATCGATAAAATGCAAGGGAAATTTCCAACTATGCATCGCTTCTCTTAAACTTTCTAAATCAATAAAATCAGTGAAATCATCCTCACGTTCTTTTTCTATTTGTAGCCATTGTCGCTCCGTACGATGTAATTGTCCGGCCTTTTCCTTGTACTTAATGTCACTGGGGCTTAATTGTGATTTAAATAGCAGACCTTGCTCCATTAACTTTGGATCTTTTAAATCCCAAACGTTAAAAATAGTGGGTTTTTTAAAATCCTCGTCAGTCCAGTGGTATTGGGTTTTAAAACAATGCTGGAACCCTGATTTTTTTTGTTTCCCCTCTGGCGTACTATCCTTTTTAAACTCGCATTGCTTGCAAGCTGAGAATTTTGCCGGCCAGTTAGGGTAATAGTTATTGATTCTAATATCGCTTAACAAATCGATGGCTTCATGAAAATTTAAATTTTCATAATAAGTATGTTCCCCACTATGGATTTTTGACACTACATCAGATAGATTTTCAGTGTATAATAAATTAATCCCTAGCTTCTTAATGTCCTTTTCTTTTACCTCAACACCCGTTCTTTTTCCATTTTTTTTGATACGGAATAATTGGTTTAACCCTTCGTAATCGGTCGCCTTAGTTTTATCAACCAAACATAAATAAGGAGTTATCTTACAATTTGGTAAACATTTTTGAGCCACATAGGTTTGAAATGCTAAATCAAAAAGATAGGGTTTCCATCCACTAACTATTTTATTTTTCTTTTTGGTTAAAAAATTATCTTCTTTTCTGGGATCTATCGATTTTGCTTTTACCTCAATAAGTTTAATTTGATTTCCCTTCTTTACCAAAAGATCGGTTCTTATAAATAGATGATCGATATAGAAAGCAGCTTCAAAAATAACTACATTCTCTCGTTGTAATAAGGCAGTAGTTTGATCTGCTAAGTCCTGGTAATTATAATCTTTTCTATCTTCTGGATCTTCTATTAAGATACCCTCAGGATATTGTAACCGAGCATACTCTTCTATCTGAAATCCTCCACTAGCTAGGGCTTGTAAAAAAGTGTCGTATTTTTTTACATTATGATAGACCTTGCTATTATTTGAAAAATAAAGCTTGTTTGGACATTCAAGTCCTTGTTTAAATCTCGATTTAGAGAGTGCTGTATTCATAACAAGTGTTTTAAAGTAATTTCCCAATTGGGATAGGTATCAGAACCAAAATGTATCCACTCACCCTCAAAATCTTTTGCACCGTTATTGGGTCGATCGTCAATAAGTATATCGCCTTTAACCAAGTCTTTTCGATGGGTTAAAATGAGTTTTCTATTTATTTTATCACCAAATTGTTCCTCCAACCAAATGCGTTTATCGGTCCATGCAGAAGTATTTCCCCATGGAGCGGTACTTAAAAAATAGACTTCATATTTTTTAGAATCTAGTAATTTATTCACAGAACTGATGGCCTCTTTTATGGGCTTTAGGTTTTTAAAAAGACCTGGAATGGTATCGGGGTCCTTATCGTATGGAGGTTGATACCTTAACGGGTGAGCATTCATTGCAGTTACAAAGTCTGCAACAACACCATCAAGGTCTATGTATAAAAGTTTTTTAATCAAACAGTTTGTTTTTAGTTATGCAAATTGAGCTATAATATCTTCCGCCATACGATTATAATCAATCGAAAATTCTCTGAACTCGGTGTTTACTAAATGTACTCCACATTCACCTTCATAATCGCTGCTGTCAAAACCACAATACATAAGCCATTCATCTGCCATGGTTACGATCCAATCATCTCCCACACCATGCTTATCAAAAACGTCTTCTCCGTTTGTTACCAAAGTATGATCATTTGAAGCTAGATAACCTGCAAGATCTGATTCCTCTACATCCTCCACATTCGCAAATTCTTTTAAACTGAAATACAAGTATGATCCGAATGAAGCCTTAAAAAGTATTCTGCTCACATTATCTGAATGAACTTCTTCAAAATCCATCTCTAATTTATCTAATACAAACTGAGCCAGTGAAATTTGCTCATCTTGAATTTCATACCATTCGATTAAGAAAATATCTGCTGCATGGTCCAGAAGTTGCTCAGAAACAATCATGTTTCCTTCGTTTACAATGTCATCGTATATTAAAAGATATGACCAAAAATCTATATTGAGTTTTACCTGCTTTAGTAAGTTGCTTTCAAAAGTTTCTTTATCCTTAATATCTGTTAGTAATTTTTTAAAGTCACGTACGCTAAGTTCTGTAATATTAAATTCTGGTGTTGTTTGCATTTTTATTAATTTTAATTATCTATTTAAATTTTAGTACAGTTCCAATGGCCTGAGCCATAAAATTCAATTTCGTATTGCTGCATTTTTACGCTTATTCTTCTATAGCTATGCCTGCATTATCAAAAACATCTTTTATAGGATAAGGAGCACCACCAGCATAAAAATTCTTAGCGATTAGTAGTAAGGTTACATATTCATTCTTAGAGACTAAATTATCTTGAGCGCTCATTTCCATCAATAGCTGTATCAACCTTGACTTTTGTGCATTATCAAGATTAGCTGCTAGGTAATTAATACAATTCACTAATAAAGTATTATGCTTACCCAGCTTCCAATAAAATTGAGCCTGTGTGTCCACATCATCCCAAACATCACGAACTTCTATATCTTGTTCATCATATTCATTAAAAGCAACTTGCATAACGTTTAATTCACCTTCATGAACTTCTCCATCTGTTATCATCATATGTCTTATCACAAAGGCTAAAGCATGAGGCAGCTTCCAATCAGAAGAACCTTCTACTATATCGTCTTCGGATGTGTTCTCTGTTGGAATTTCTTCAGGTTCTGAAGTAGTATTATTATCACCTTCGGTAGTGATTACATAACCCAATGTTCCAGCATGTAGCAAAAAGTTTGATAAATTTTCTTTTCCCCATTGGTTACAAACAGCTATTTCTGTACCATCTGATAATGTTATTGGTTCCTTTATGTAATAATTTCGTTCGTTCTTTGCGTCAATTTCGGTTAGTGCTTTGCAAACACCTTTTCCGCCTTGTAAATCATCAAACCAAATTTCTAAAAATGCTTGATAATTGCCATCAAAACTACCAGCGTGATGGGTGACTATTTTTTGAACTAATCGCGCCTTGTTCAAATTAGAACCTACACTTTCTACATTGTACTTTGTATAATCTTTTGCCATTATAAATTTATATTAATTGTTTTTTTAAATTTTAATTCTCTCTTGGAACCTAATACTTCTATTTCTAATTTCTTCATTCTTATTAATTTTAATTATTTATTTAAATTTCAACTACGAGCCCAATCCTTCAAGAGAATGTGAGCAGTTTTGGAAATAACTAGTTAAATCATCATCGGATTCTAGTTCGAAAAGCGCGTTTAATTCTTCAGATACTGAACTGTCACCATCAAAATAATATTTTAGTACAACTCCAATGTCAATATCATTTATTTTAGAAATCCACAACTGAGGGACCCAATCATAATTCAATGAATAGTTTGATGTTATTTGCTTAATTTGTCTAATATATTAGGAATCATAAAATATTGAATCTGAAATATTCATCAAAAAATCGGTAGTAAGTGGTGTTGTAACCTTAAGGTTTAATGAACTTATAAATAAATCAAAATATGAACAATCATCAATTGATTCTGAGTTTTCCATATTTCGAATTATAATACGAACCTTGTTTATTATATTAGTTTCCATTTGTTATTTTTAGTTGTTTATATATTTATTGAATAATATTTCAAAAATCTTATTCTTCCTCAAATCCACTTCGTTCCTTATTGTACCATACAAATTCGTACAATTGATAGATATCTGCTTCTTTACCAATAGCCTCGTAAACTTCATCTTCGGTAACACCCTCAGGCAATTCGCCACCTGCTAAATCGTCAAACCCACCATGAAACTCAACATCCCAAGTTGCAGTATCGTTGCCATAAATAGAAACGTAAGCTATTCCGTCGTATTTACGACTCGCAACATAGTGGTCATAAATAGCAACATCTCTTTCGCCAAACCATCTTTCGTTATTATCTTCCTTGTCTTTATTGCCAAGAATTTCTCTTGTTTCCATATCCACTGAGATGATAAAACCCGCAGTGTCAGGACAAGAAGGTCCATTTTCTAGATTGAAATCAACAAATTTTCCCCAAGCCAATTTATAATTAGCAAATAAGCCTTCCGGCAATTTCATTTTTGGAAATTTACTTGTATCCATTTTTTAGTTATTTTTAGTTATTATTAATTAGACTGTATTTCTTCTAAATCTATTTTAAGATGGAATGTAATCGTGGTCAAAAACATCATTCTCAAGCAAGTACGTTGCAACATCATCGAAATTAACTAAGTACTCATCCCTCCAAAGGTTTCCTTCATCTTTGTATTCATCTAAATTAACTCCCAAACTCGTTAAGGTTTCTGATATAACACCCCATATAAAATCTCCTTTTTCAGCATCTTTCAAGTATTGGTCATTGAATACAGCAAGTAATAAATCAACTAATTCATCTTGGGCAATATCTTCTTGACACATTTTACAAATTGTACAGTACAATGTGGTAATACATGTGTGATAGAAATCATCACCTGTATCATCAATATTTTGTGCATCGCTAAAATGCTTTATAAGTATTTCGAAAAACTCCTGCTCTTCATCTTTATCCTCATCTAATTTAAAGGTCTGACTCCTCCAACAATAAAATAAACTATATTCCTTTTTCGGATTAATAGCTAACTCTTTGCCAGCAGGGTACATTAAATAAATCACATTATCCCAGTCTAATTTTTCATCATCACTTTTATTTTGCAAAGGCATTAGACACCTTTGTATTAAAGGGATAATCCAATAACAACCATTATTACTGTTAACAAAATCAATAGCTGATTTATAAAAGAATTCACAGCGTTCTTCATCTCCAGATTTAATAATAACTTCTACATGATCTCGAATATCTTTTGAATAATACATATCATAGGATAATGAAAAGAATTCTGATTCATTTGAATCTGTGTTTTTTTGTGTACTCATTTTTTTTTGTTTTGTATGAATTTAATTATGAATTAATAGTTTATCAAACATTTTACTTCGTGTTGTTCTACGATTCCTATATCAATTAAGCATAATTGATCGGTAATTTCGTATCCAACTTTTTTACACAAGGTTTCAGCTGCTTGCATGGTACCTCCGGTTGCATATATATCGTCTACAATGACAACTTTAGCCCCCTTTTTTTCAGGAAAACAAGCCATTTCAAAGGAATCCTTACCGTACTCAAGTCCATAATCAACTCGCACTAGTTGACTATTTCCTAACTTTCCTTTTTTTCTGATCAATCTAATTCCACCTCCATAAATCATTGAAAGTGCGGATGCAAATAGAAATCCTCGGGATTCTAATGCTATCCAATATTCAGGTTTCTTATCAATAAGATTGCCCATATCTTTAATGGCATTCCTAAATACAGTTTCATTGGCTAATAATGGCTGAATATCTCTATACGTGATCCCTTTAATTGGAAAATCTTGTATGGCTCTTATATAATCTTTATAATTCACTACTGTTGGCAATCAAATTAAAATCATTTAAATGTCTACGAATTTTCTTTATCATTTAAATTTCCAGGCCCAGTATGGAGGTATTATATCTTCATCTCCTTCTTCAAAAACTAGATTACCTGTGAAATAGTCTACGCCATCATGTTTAACTTCTTTTTTTAGAATATCTCGCTTATCAGAGGGAATTGCTGCATTACTAGGAACAAAATCAGAGGTTTCGTTTAGATAGGTCTTTATAAATTCCAAACGCATGTTGTATAAAGTTTCTGAAATTTTATCAGAATCTAATCCGAAATCTTCAAATGATTCATAAGCTTCCACCCATTCCTCATTGACGTCTGTAAATTCCATAAAATCCCAGGGTGACCCATTTGATCCACCAACCTTAGTTTTAATATCATAAAAGTAATATTGATCCATAACCCCGTCGCCATCATGAAATAAATTAAATATAAGGGTGTATTTTCCATTGGTTTGCACTACGCATGAGGAAACAATTGGAAAACCTTGGTCGCTATTTTCATTATTAATTGTTTTGATATAGGTGTAATGTTTGGTGTCTGTACTTTCCTCTATGGCTACTAACGATATTGTATACCCTACTGCTTCTGCTTTTTCGATAAACAAAGGCAAATTACGTTCACCCCATTGGTTAGATACAGCTATGGTTGCGTCTTTTATGGTTATTGGGTCATGTAATACAAAACAATCTGCTATTGAAAAGCAATCTTCATTTGCACTCATACGCTCTCTTTCTTCTGCTTCAGCCAAGGTGTCAAAAACGCCTGTATTCCCACCAATTTTTTGTTTTATATAATCTTTATCGCCTTGAACTTCGTCCGGAAATATCTCCTTGAGTTCATTAAAAGTGCATTCATTTTTGGAGCAGTAGTCTTGTAGGACTGTTAATGCTAATTTCCCTTCTTCAAAGGCACCATCTATTCCGTTAATTTGATATTCCATAATTTTTTTTTTAGTTGAATTATAAATTTTAACTCTAATTGAAGAAAATATTAGTGTTTAAGCTTTTTCTTTATCAAAATTACTCGACTGTGGAGAGGTCAAATTTTTTGCACCAAACTTTTCTTCAATTGCAGCTTTTAATTGACCATTTTTAGGGATTCCATTAGCACTAGACATCCCATCTAAAACAACGTAATCTCCAACTTTCATTTTATATCTCGACTCATAATATTTTGATTTTAATGTAAACTTTACTTTCATAATTTAAAATTTAATACTATTTAACCTACTCCTTTTTTATGTTGTTTTTCGGTTTATTCCAACAATGATCTTGTTATTAATCTGTTTTAGCTACAAAGCATTCAAAGTTTCCTGGTCATCCTGTTCTTGCAGGCATGATTTAAAATTACTTATTTCATCTTCAGAGGCTTGGTCTTTTAATGCAATAGCTTTTGCAGCTGCAGTTTTATAGATAGGGGTATCAAAAAATTGAGAATTCCAATTTTCGTCATAACAGATAGTAGTATAGTCCTCAAAGGTAGTGGCTATTGCTAGTGCTTTTTCACCTGCTTTGGTCACTAGCTCTTCATTTTCATAATATTCCTCCGTCAAATGCCCTCCAACCAAATTAACCAATTTATATACACTATCCATTGCTTCGATGGCATAATAATAATTTTCGTTGGCAAATTGTTCGCATTCCACTCTGTCTTCGAAAGGTGCAAACTGCATTTGAACACAAGAACCTAACACACAATAATCCGTAGCAGTTTCTGCGCGTTCTGCAAGTTTGGTGACCAGTTCTCCCCAAAGAACTGCATACTCGATATTGGTTTTGGTAATACCCTCTTCTTTGTAATAAGCACGATAACACAAATTGCCAAAGTGCATATTTACCATACTTGCAATTTCGAAGAGTGGTAAGTTAATTGCTTGGCCTTCAATTGTATTGTTTGTTGCCATTTCAACTAATAGAGGCTCATAATCTAAAGCATCTAATTGTTCTTTGTTTAAAGCAGTTTCAAGTGCTATTTGAAATTTGTAACCACTTGTAGCTGCAGTAAGTGCTGTAATATTTTCTTTAGTCATCATAATAAAATGTTTATAATAATTGATTGATAAGTTGTTCTATTTTTTTAGCATCCGATATAGAAAAATCTTTAGCTGTAATTTCTACTGCACCGCGACCTGAAATTATAATATCTGCATCAATTAATTTTCGATCTATACGGACAGAGGAAATATTTTGATATACAAGATGTACCCGGTCTTTACCGATTAGGTATTTATTTCTTTTAATATAAGTAACTCCGCTTTCAGTAATAATTACTTTATCGGGAGCTAAGATATTACCTCCAAGTAAAATTTTAGAGGTAAATTCATGCGAAAACTTAGCTGTTGCGCTAGAATTTGAAACTGTGGATCCCACTTTAGTTCCGCAGGAAGGACAAAATCGATCGCCTGAATTCAGAACACTTCCACAGTTTGAACAATAATTCATATAGTCTTTAATTTATTATAAAATCCTCATAACCAACAAGATAGCGACTAGTTGTAAGTTTGAAAATAGTCCATCTATTTCTAGAAAATGGTATGAATCTCTGGAACCATAATCCCCTACTTTATAGACTTTATTATCATCAACTTCTATAAAATGATACGATTCCTTAGAGCCATAATCTCCTACTTTAAATACTTTATCACCAGCTATCTCTAAAAAATGATACGATTCCTTAGAGCCATAATCTCCTACTTTAAATACTTTATTTGCCATTATTTTAGTTTATTTATTTAATAAAATTTAATTATCTTTTGTTAACATATTCCAAAAGCCATCCATTGGTCTCTTTAGATTCGCCGACGTTACTTGGCCCTGATGGTAAGGAACTGTAGCCTCCAATTTTTCGTCCAGTCTTTTCAATTTGTTCTTTCAAGAAAATTGCTTTTGGACTACTTGAATTTTGAATCCATGTAAAAGATTCACCTTTTTTTATCTGACCACTCCATTGATCTTTCATTGCTGTTGCTCTAAATGTCCAACTCATAATAATTATAAATTTAATAATATTTAACCTACTCCTTTTTAATGTTGGTTTTCGGCTTGTTCCAACGGATTTTTAATTATGTGTTTTGGTTTAAAAAGGAATATATTTTAGAAAACCAACTACCAGAAAAAATTTCATCTAATTTACTATCACTAACTCCTTCAGGATAATCACCATCATCTAAACCTTCAATTGTATCGTGCCATAATACTCGCCATTCACCATAATCATCATCAATATTATTTGAAAAAATCATGAGCATCGAACTGGAATACGTTTCTTTATTATCGTTAGATAATAGTGCTTCCCAGGACCCAAACCACTTTTTTGTGGAATCATCAATTTTAGGATATATTGGTATGATTTGATTATTTAATAAATCTATTTTAACATTTGAATACTCATCTGAACAATCAGAGCTATTTTGATACTTTAGCTTAATATATCTTGCCCAATTAGGATTATATCCATTTAACTTTAAGTTTTCAGGCAAGGCCAAAAAGTCATTGTTGGTATTTTCTGGTTCCATAATTTATTTTTAAATTATTTTAATTCATTAATGATGTATTTTAGTAATTCTGCATACCGATCTTTTAGTTCAATATAAATTCCGTACTCCAAGACCAAGTCTTTATTTTTAGCGATTGAAATATTTTCACTTTCTTCCAAATTAAATTGGGTTTTTATCGCTTCATACATCGCTTTGGTTTTTCCGGTATTACTCTTCACCCAAATTTTCATTCCCAATGCTTTACGAGACGGATTGGAGCAGTATAGTAATTGTTGTTTTCCTCGACCCAAACGAGTTTCGTCGTTAAATGAGGTCCCTGTTTTTGCAAACGAAATGCGGTATTTGTTTTTATCAGCTTCTACCAACTGATTTAAGGGTTGCCATAGTGCTGCATAGTTTTGAATGGCCTGATCTACGTATCCTTCCTCTTTTAATTGAGTTAGTTTGGTCTCCACACCATCAAAAATTGTTTTATTACCTACTTTTTGAACGGCTTGTTTGGTTTCGATATCGTCATCAACACTAGTTATAGAAGCAAATGTCATTGCCTGATCCAGCTCTTCCTCGAGGGTATCTTTGTACTTATCTCTAAGGATATTTAATAATTCTAACAACGCAAAGGATCGTGACTTTAGATAAGGGTCTTTTTGACAAGCTCCCCAAATTACTTGTTCCCATTCTTCATCAATAAGCTCTGACTCTCCATATTTTTTTATTTTTTCTTTAACATCATCCCACTCTACTCCAAATTTATTACCAAATCCTTTATCCCATTGAAGAAAATTAGATTTCTGTGATAGCAATCTAAATATTTTTGGATACGATATCTGAATTCCTAAAATAGCAAACAACATAAAATCGTCATCTTGTTGTGCTTCCTCATCTGATTCCACTTCTTTTAAATGATTGATCAGACTAAAAGAATTCAGATAGCGCTTTAAACTTCTTGGATTAAAACCAATGGTATGTCTCACCGCGCTGGTATATAATTTTTTATCATCTTCCGAAATTTCGACCCCAATTGTTTTTAATTTTTCAACCAAAAAGTTTTCAATGTCGTAAGTTCCTGTTGGCATGGAAAAAGGGACCTGAATAATTTTATCGAAAAAAGATCGGAACTCCCGTTCATTCTCTTCTGTTTTAGGCCCAAACTTTGATTCCAATCCTTTAACGACCACATCATAATCGATGGCCAGAATAAAAACACACTTTGGGATATCAAAAATATTTTTGAGAGCCTCTAAAACTTCTACAGCGTCTCCAGGTGGTATACGATCTAGATCATCTACAAAAAATACCACTTTTTGTATCGGGTTTTTTGGATCGTTAATTAAGTCATTGATAATGTCTGAAATTAATGCCTTTATTTCAGCAATTTCTGCAATTGCCTTTTCTTGACCAGAAATTCCTTCCGCTGCACCTTTTACATCAATTCCGGTTTGATTGGCAACAATCTGATTGGCCAATCCCCCTAAAAATTTAGCGGCAGACTTAAATTTTGCTTGAGTTTCGTCTTTTAAAGTCCAAACGCCACGGTCAACACAAGATTTCTTTAATTTTTCTAACATGGCTCTTAATACGCCGGGAGTTGTTTCGTTGGCATCACGAAACATGCTGTATTCCCATGTATTAACCCACGAACAAGCAATATCTTTTTTATTAAAATCTTCCAATAACAACGACATTAAGGAGGTTTTACCCGTTCCCCATTCGCCTTGCAATCCAACCGTAATGGGAGTATCACTGCGAGTGATAAAATTTGATAATGCTAAACTATATTTTTCTACTTTTAATAAATCTTCCGATTTAAGTGAAATGGGTTTATCGGTAATTGAACTCATTGGGGATATTTATTTTTATATATTTATTAAAATGTTTTCTTGAATTGGTATCAATATCTCCAAATATAAATTTTATATTTTAATTTTTTGATACAAATTTGATACATGTTTTATTTTTTTATTTTATGTATTATCGGATAATAAACAAGCAAAACATACACTATACAAGACATGGAAGTAAAATATAAATCCACTAACTATAAATGGAAAAACGAATTAAATATTGCAAGCATTGTCATAACAACTTTTCGACCCTTTACAGAATACAATATAAAAACCCTAAAGAATGGGTTTTTGTTTGTGAAGAATGTTTGCTTATTCTCAAAAAAGATAACTCTAATTATAAATATGGCGGCACTTGGAAAAAATAAACTACCTTCATTTTTTATTAAAAAAATAACAATGTCTATCCATCAATTAGGAACAGGTCTTTTACTTATCGGACTTATAAGTTGCCAAACAGAACTCAAAAATAAAAAATCACTAGCTACTTACAACGATCTGACTATTGTAGGAGCAATGAAAAATGTGATGTGGAAAGGAGCCTTGGCTGGAACTATTAATTTAGATACTATCCCCAACAAAAAAGGGCTCTATGGTCTTGGGCCTCAAAGTTATCTTAGCGGAGAATTACTTATTAATAATGGAAAAAGTTATCTATCTAAAGTAACATCAGACTCCACCATGCAGGTCGAACGTACATTTGATGTTATGGCTCCATTTTTTGTTTATGCAAATGTTAACAAGTGGAAAGAAATCGCTCTACCCAATACCGTAAAAACCATCAACGATTTAGAAAAATTCGTTCAGCTAAAAACATTCGAAATTAAAAAACCATTTGCTTTAAAATTAATTGGATCGGTTAGCAATGCAACTATTCACATTCAAAATTTACCCGAAGGAACCAAAGTCAGTTCTCCTGATGAGGCCCACCAAGGGCAAACCAACTATACAATTCAAAATGAAGCCGCTGAAATAATAGGCTTTTACTCGACGGAACATCAGGGTATTTTTACCCACCACGATTCATTTTTACACCTGCATTTAATCACAAAAGATGCGCTTAAAATGGGTCATTTAGATGCCTTAGAAATCGGAACTATGAAATTGTATTTACCTATGGATTAGGACTACTTTAGGTAGACCAAACGCTCTAATCGCTGCAGTTCTTTTGCATCTACATATTTGCCAATTTCTTTTCTAAATTGTGCTAGATTTTTATAAGGTCTGTATTCCATAAATTCGTGAGTCATTCGTTTTCCGACGCCAGGAAGCGACTCGATGTCATCTTCTGCTGTTGTATTTAGCTCCACCGGAACAAATACATAATTTAAGTAGCGTGAAATCTCATTTTCGTCTACATATTTTGCCATTTCACGTTTAAATTGCTTGATACTTGTATAAGGTCTGTATTCTTCAAATTCGTGGGCCATTCGGTCACCAACCCCAGGAATCATTTTAAAATCTTTCTCAGCGGTCGTGTTCAAATTAAAGGGAACAAATAAGTTTTGGTACAGTACTTCTTTCGTAGTTGGATCCATCATTGCATCCAAATCTAGCATCGACATAAAAGGTCTTTTTAAAATAATTTTAGCGACCAATTCCTCGCTGAGTCCCAATGAAGCCAACTCTGCTTCCGTTGCCAGGTTGGCATTGAAAACTACTGTGGATTTTAGGTTTTCAACCGTGTCACTTTCTTTTTCTTTGGCGGATTGAATCATGGCAGCCTGCGCTTCACCGTCTGATTTTTTGGTTTCATTACAAGCAACAACTACTATCACTGCTACTAAAAGTGTAACTAATTTTTTCATTTTTTTTGATTTATAAGGGTTAAATAAGCGTAGCCAATTAAGGCTAAAACAATTAAGCTTAGTGGAGCAAGGGCCGGAAAAGCTCCCGAAATACTCTCCGTAAAAAGGCTCCAGCTACTTGCGGTTGGATGGATTTCTTGTTCAAATTCAAAATTAGCTTGCAGGTGTAAAAAAACACCATAAATACCACTCAGTGAAATCAATACCAAAACCAATTTAAAAAGTTGCTGAATCCTTTTCGAAGCACGAAAATTAAGAATTACCGTTATCACTAAAGCAATGGCAATACCCAATAGCGGTATTAATTGATACCTGTCTTCATAGTGATCTAACAAATACAATTCTAATAACATCCCGGTAGTCATTAACAGAAGCGCTACTAAAATAACTCGCTTGGTAGGGTATCTCAAATCTTAATTATTTTTAATTGGGATGTAAAATTACATCCCAATGAGCAATAAAAAAAATTATTTAGACATATTCTAAATAATAATTATGGTAATATAAATAAGTCTTCCACTTTACAATTGATTGTTTTTGCAATTTTTAAAGCTAAGACTGTTGAGGGGACGTAAATACCATTCTCGATAGCGTTGATACTTTTTCTAGACACTTCTGCTTCTAAGGAGAGTTGTTGCTGGGTAAAACCAGCAGCTTTTCTTAGTTGTTCGAGATTATTTAGAAGTTTTTTATGATTTTTTCCCAAGTCTATTTCTTTTCAAACTCCTCGACAGCATTGGTCAATTCTTTACCGGTGTTAGGGTACAGGTATCCGGCGATCATCGTACCAACACCAATCAACAATACTAATAGGCCTATTCCCTCAAAAAACGAACCCATCGAGAAATAACCGAGCGCGTAAATACCCAATCCGACAAAAATGGTGATCACACCTCCCCTGCGATAATCAATGGGTTCTTTTTTTCGTTCCTCGAAGATATGAAGTAACTCTTCCACTTGCGAAGGATCCTCTAGATGTTTTGCTATTTCTAACATCGTTTCTCGTTGTCCTTTACCCTCATAATACTTCCAAATAAATACCGCGATTGGTATGATAATTCCTGTTGCCATTCCAAATAAGGGTATGATAATGTTTTGATCCATAATTTTAAAATTTATTTTTTTATTAATGTAACGCAAACTTACCATTATAAAATATGAGTAGCAAACGTTACATCGAAATTTTTAAATTATTTTATATTTAGTAAAATTAATCGTAGAAACTTTTACAAAAATATTTTAAAATGTCTATAAAAAATAGCTACACACTTCTATTGGGACTGTTACTCAGTTTATGTTCATGTAAAAAAAACAATACAATTCAACCAGGCGTTATACCATCCGGTAACGATCCTAATTTTGAAATTGTAGCCAACGTAGATGAAGGATTTTCTGGGTTTAATCGAAAAGTAGTGGTTTTCGGCATTGACCTTTATGCGGTCCCTGCGGTAGCAGATCTCAAATTACTGCATGCTGCAAATGTCATGGCCCAATACTTAGATAATAATGAGGATGGTACGGTAGATAATGTACTTGTTTTAGACCACATGTTAGCAAATAAGGCTTTTTTAGTCCTTTGGAAACAAGAAGATGATTTGGATTTTGATCCGCCTCAAGATAGGTTAGGTCAGGACTTAGGTAACGACGAAACCTTCCCTATGTTTGTAGCAGAGGGTAAAACAGGACCCTTTGATGCGAGCTTGGAAGAGGTTTTGCATCTCGTTAATTATGCGGGACATTCCTTTGCATATCCAAAAGTTTTTGGCTTAAATCCAGGCTCTGAGTTAGCCAATGCTATGGATGTAGCAAGGGGTGGACAGTTTTTTAATATTCCTGATCCATATCCTACAGACGCTTGGTATAGCTACGATGATGAAACTTGCGAATACGATTGTCAAAGCATCGAATATTTATATTGGGCCATAACCTCTTTACTAGGTGCGCAAGAAAATAGATTAAATGTTATTGGTCATGAGTGGAAACTAAATACCCAAGCTTTGTTGGAGCTTAAGGATCCAACAATCTATAACCTATTAACCAACCCAAGCTATCGATTACCCACGAAGCTTCCTGATGGCAGTTATCGACATTAACAAAATTTAATGCAACTAAGTTGCATTAAAATTATTATACCTAAATTTGCTCATCTTTAAAAATATTTAATACAAATGATCACAGTAAAAAATATTTCAAAAAAATATGGTGACTTTTCGGCACTAAAAGAGGTATCCTTTCAGGTTAAGAAGGGAGAGATTCTATGTTTGCTCGGTGCAAATGGAGCTGGGAAGTCGACCACCATCAACATTCTTCTTAATTTTACTCGAGCTACTTCTGGCATTGCAGAAATAAATGCTTACAATGTTTTAGAAGCGCCCATCAAAACAAAGGAGTTTTTGACCTATATACCAGAAAATTTAATGTTATATCCAACATTTAATGCTGTTGAAAATCTTGATTATTTTATAAAAAAAAGCAGTGTACAAAATCGTAAAATACTTACTCTGTTTATAACATTAAGTATAATTTGCTTTGCGATTATAACGCTAGTCATAGGTGGCGGTCGTTTGGTCTATATAACCCTAATTTTAGAACAATATTCACCATCACTAAAAATACCTTTGGCATTTGTTTATAGTGTC
>ENA-ORDA01000843-ORDA01000843.1-marine-metagenome-genome-assembly--contig:-NODE-843-length-28646-cov-3.302881_pt1 | contig 28646 bp, 30 predicted proteins | sample MGYA00237778_ERZ508506 | MGnify/ENA primary metagenome ERZ508506 (study PRJEB26177, sample SAMN06267891) | marine metagenome | isolation source: Monterey Bay, California, USA | place: Pacific... | reverse complement strand
ATCAAGCAAAGCATCATACATTTGTATGAATCTAAATCCTTTACCCCCCCAATGTCTGATGGGCAACTGAAGAAGTTGCTGTTATCCCAATCTAAGAGCCGCCATAGTGCGTCAATCCGTAGAATCTGAGAAGGTGCTCGAACATGTCAAGAAATAAACCAGCCGCAAAAAAAATCCGCCTGATGAAGGTGCAGAAGCAGAACAGACGTGTCCCTGTATGGGTCATGTTGAAGACCGACCGAAATACAGTATCGCATCCAAAGCGACATCACTGGAGACGCAGTAAACTGCAACGATGAGGTGTATTATTATGGCAAGACCAAATGAATCAGAATTAATAGTCCCATTGAGGAATGCTTGGAATATCACTAGATACAAGCGTGCACCTAGAGCAATACAAATAATCAAGGATTACGTTATTAAACATCTTAAGGTGACAGAAGATGAAACAGTATACATCGATCCAACTGTCAACGAACACATATGGTCGAGAGGTATTGAAAACCCTCCGCGCAAGGTTCGTTTGCAAGTCATCAGACACGATGACCCGGAATTTCCAATAGAAGTAAAATTGTTTAAGGAGTGAATAGTATGGGAAATATTAGACCAAGTTTTATCAAAATAAGAGCAATCACTCTAGTCGAACAACACAGAGAGAAATTCACTGATGATTTCGACCACAACAAAATTGTAGTATCTCAGTTAACAGACGTCGATTCAAAGAAACTTAGAAATTGGATCGCCGGATATGTCACAAGATATCTACAAAGAAGAGTCGATTAGTGAGGGTTTGGCGTGGTAGTGCGCGTCGACTGGAACCGACATCCTGTCAGTGTTCACTCTGAAATTAAAGAAGAGTTAGAGCATTTGATAAGTTTTCTTAAAAATAAATATTCCATTAGAAAACGTTCTTTGGTAATGGATGATAGAGAGAATGGCGGATATTTATTCTTTATTTACCAACCCTGCGACCCTAGATGGATTGCAGAATGTATCAACTCCGATGGTGATTAAGTGGGAGATAGACAAAGCATCCCTCTGCCAAAGAGTAATTATGAGTTGACAATTGTCTTAATCGGCACCTCCCACCCTGGTAACTTGGGGGCAATAAGCCGCAGTATGCTAAACTACGGTTTCGATAAATTGCGATTGGTCAATCCAAAGTGCGACCATCTCGATGTTGAGGCACGGAACCGGGCCAAGCACGCAGGTAGAATATTACAAACATGTGAATCTTTCAAAAGTCTTGAAGAAGCAACCAGTGATTGCTCCCTAGTGGTGGGGACTTCTGGCAAAAGAGAAGTGGGTTCTAAAACAACATTCAGGCATTTTACCTACCCATGGGAGTTTTCCAAACGTATTTCACAGTTCAATGGCAAGGTCGCATTGGTGTTTGGGGAAGAGGGTAAAGGTATGTCCACAGATGAATTAGATATGTGTGATTTTTTAGCAACATTACCAACTTGGGAAGGATACCCAATAGCTAACCTTTCACATGCAGTCAATGCATTTGTTTATGAATTACATAAAGAAAGAGTGATCAATAACCAAGGCAAAGATAACAGCATCCCAGATATTGTACCTCTGGAACGTTCGATAAATGAGAATCTAAGAGAGATTTTAGTCAAGGGTATTGGTGAATTTTCCGATGCATTGCCTGGAAACGATGAACGTAAAACTAGTTTCAAGAACTCAATGATACGTTCAATAATGCTATCAATGCCAACAGAGGATGAAGCAACTAGGATGATTGGTGGAGTGTTGGATGCCACGACTGCCCTGCAATATGTTGCAGGTAATGATGAATGGATAAGCCGAAGACGTAGAAAAATCGAGCCGGATTCAGAAGAATAACTACGGCCGCCATGTTGCTAAACTCTTAGGAGTCTCTCTAACATGCATTGCTACAAGTCTCAACCTATTGCCGTAAGCCGTAGAAATGAGCGGCTGTATTTGTTCAAATGCCCATCTAGCAAGATTCTCAGCAGTTGGAATAAAGTCGACTATCACTGTTCTATGTCCATCGCCCATGTGCTTCACAGCGTTTAAAGCGAGTTCATCGCCACTATAGACAACAAAAGCATGATCTACAACATCATGAATATGCTCAGTCAATATAGCGCTAATATCGGAAAAATCCATCAGCATCCCTTCTTCAGAAACTCCTTGTTGTGTTACAACATCACCTTCAATTTCAGCCTCGAATCGATATCTGTGGCCGTGCATGTGCCTACACTTACTTTTGTGGTTAGGAACTCGATGTCCCGTATCAGTCTCTACATATCTCCTAATGTATGTTGTCAATTCAAACCCTCCTCAAAATCTAACGATGCCGAGTTTATGCAATATCTTTCACCGCCAAAGGCCCTAGGTCCGTCTTCAAACACATGGCCAAGGTGTGAGTCACAATTTGAACAACGAACCTCGACCCGCAACATCCCCATACTATTATCGGGAATCCTCCTAATTCCAGCCCCTTCACCCTCACTATGGAAGGCCGGCCAACCACAACCGGAATCATATTTATTTTCAGATGTAAATAACACATGTTCACAGCAAATGCATCGATAAATTCCGTCACGCTTCTCACCGTCATATATACCAGTATATGCTCTTTCAGTTCCGCCTTGTCTTGTAACCATATACTGTAAATCTGTTAACTTCTCGCGATAGTATTCGTCTTTATGCTTAATTTCTACAGCAATGGCATTAGACAGTACTACTTCCCAAGTATCTATGTATTCTACGGGATCTACTCTACCTATTGCATTAAATGCTAAAATACGTTCAATGTCAGCACCACTTTTGCCAGAACTTCTACCGTATTGGTCAGGATTGTATGAGGTATTTGTATTGGCAAATATTGTATCGAAATCAATACTCAGGTCTTCACAGGAGACCAATGCATCCTTGAGAATCGTCTCTTTATCACCGTCAATGTACGGAAGTTCAAAGGATACCTTTTCACTATCCCAATTACCAATTTGGAATGCATGCTCTAGAGCAGTGTAAAATTGAGGTCGACAATCTGGATATATTGCATGGTCTCCCGAATGGACGCCTAGCGCAATAATCACTTTTTGATTTTCTTTTACCGCAATTGAGAGCGCATAGCCATAAATTATTGAGGAGAAAATTGCGTTCCTATTAGGTACTACGGTTGACTTCATTTGCTCTTCTTCATAGTGCCCCTCTGGAATTACTGAACCATTGTCGAGTAGTGAACTATTAAAAATTCCCATCGCACCCTTCAAATCCACAATTTTATGCACCACATTCATGCCTTTTGAATTTAGATATTCAATATTTAGAATGGAGCGGTCAATCTCTATTCTATGCTTTTGCCCATATTCATAAGATATACAGTACACTTGATAGCCTTCATTTAGTAGTCTTAGTAATAGTGAAGTGGAGTCCATTCCACCGCTTAAAGCCATCACTGCTATTTTCATCAGTCTACCCCCATCCACTTGTGTGTTTGCAGCGATAATCTCCATGCAGGGTTTTTCTTGACAATCTCTTCTACCATTGCAAAACTCTTGCCGTTCTCTTCAACAGTCATGGAATCTACATAACAAGGTTGTAGGTAAAGGTGTGTAAAGCCACCTTTCAAATCGTCATACATCGATAGATCTTGGCCACAATAAACTACTTTCAACTCATCACCGGTCCTTTGAGAAATTTTACTATTAGGGTATAATTGGTCTTTTGGAGAAACACAAATCCAATCTATGACCTCTGGTACATCCAATGTCCCATTGGTCTCAACTGAAAGATTGAGGCCATGTTTCTTTAATTCCTTGCCAATAGTGTCGAGGTCTTGCAAACACGGCTCTCCACCAGTAAACACAACACGTTCACAGTTGTAGGAAAGCACACGGTCTATTATTTCCCGTAATTCTAGTTCTTCGTACTCTAAGAAGTTGGTATCGCACCATTCACATCGTAAATTACAATTTCCAAATCGCACAAAAACATGCGGCTTGCCCATATGATATGCTTCGCCCTGCACTGAATGGAATATTTCAACAATCGGATAATGAACCATAACATCACATCGGTAGAGGCTTTGAACACTCACAATGGTTTGGAGTAAATTAGTTGCATCAATTCTTGTCTTGCATCCTGTTTTTCGAAGAATGCCCCGCGCATGGCTGAAGTAGTCATTACTGCATTTTGCTTCTTAACACCTCGACATCTCATACATCCATGCGATGCTTCGATAATAACTGCTGCACCCATTGGAGAGAGATGCTTCACTAAATCATCAACTATTCCTTTAGTAATTCTTTCTTGATTCTGTAATCTCCTGGCATGAAGGTCGACTATACGTGATAATTTACTAATCCCCACGATTCTATCGACCGGTATGTAAGCAACATGAGCTCTACCATTGAATGGCTGCAGATGATGTTCGCAAGTCGAATGAAATTCTATATCGCGAAGCAGTACAATACCATCGTAACCTTCACCGTTGAATGTGGCATCCAATATCTCACTCGGGTCTTGGTCATATCCCGAGAATATTTCATCCCATGAATCGATTACTCTTTTTGGGGTAGAGAGCAACCCCTCGCGTTCATGGTCCTTTTCCAAATATGAAAGGAGTTTACTTACTGCCTCCATTGCTTCTTCTCTTGTTGTCATTGTGAATCATCTCCATTAGTTCTACCATGTCTTGTATCAATATCGTCTAGTTGGTCTAACAATTTCCTACAAGCAGTCCTTATGGCATCTGATAGGCTGACGAATTTGCGTTCATCGCCAACATGCAATCTTAGATCTCCAATAATTTCAGCTGGCATATCCAACGATACTTTAGGCATGTTTGCTCCTATTGCCAGTCATATATAATATTAGCAGAGTATTACCATACTATTATTACATTCTAAATAATGAATTAATTGTAACACCAAAAGCGAATGTTGAATAGTCTCCGCCTGTGGAAGTTGTTTGATGACAGTAATGATTGACACCGAAGGAGCGTTGTCCAAATTGCACACTATTAGAAAAAATAGTGGCAACATGGACACTGCTGGGCTTACTGACGACATAATTGCACAATTCTGCATTAGTGACGATTCACTTGTAACTGCCATTAACGAAGGTTATGCAAATCACAAAGAATTGGTCGATTCAATGGGTAGTGATCTGGTAATGATGGATGAAAAATCCTTGGTTGAAGAACTACAAACAGATATTGTTAATTTCTATGCACCAGCAACAGTCAATCCTTACGTGGCACTGTCAGCAAAGGGGCCTTGGATAGTAACTTCACATGGCGCTGTTGTTCATGACAATGGAGGATATGGTATGCTGGGTGCTGGCCATGGACCGGAATCAGTCATTTCAACAATGTCGAAAAATTGGGTAATGGCTAATGTAATGACACCCTCTTTCAGTCAAAAAAGACTTTCTAGTGCCCTCAAAGCAGAACTTGGCCATACAAGAGGTTATTGTCCTTTTTCTAAATTCATCTGCATGAATAGTGGTTCAGAGTCTGTAACAGTCGCATTAAGAATTGCTGATGTGAATGCAAATAGAATGACCGCTAAAGGTGCCAAGTACGAAGGATATCCAATTAAAATGGTCTCGATAGTAAGGAGTTTTCATGGACGAACAGACCGTCCTGCCCAAATATCGCACTCATGTATGTCCGGATATGATAAGAATCTAGCCAGTTTTCAGAACCGTGATAATTTGATACTAGTTCCTGCTAATGATGTCGAATCGCTTCAAGAAGTGTTCCAACGCTCTGTTGACGAGAAATTTTTCATCGAATTACTTGCAGTAGAGCCTGTACAGGGAGAAGGAAATCCCGGTCAATGTATCTCTAGAGAATTCTACGATGAAGCGCGAAGACTAACACTAGAACACAACTCTATGTTTTTGGTTGATTCGATTCAGGCAGGAATCAGAGGTCAAGGTTGCCTATCGGTAATTGATTACGAAGGATTCCAAGATGCTGAAGCACCAGACCTTGAAACATGGTCAAAGGCCATAAACGCCGGTCAATATCCTCTTTCCGTATTAGGTATGAATGAACGCGCTGCTTCCATGTATGTAGTCGGCATCTATGGTAATACCATGACTACCAATCCAAGAGCTCTCGAGATTGCAGTGTCTGTACTAGAACAGATGACTCCTGAACTAAGAGGTAATATTAGAGATAGAGGCGATGAGTTTGTTGCTAAACTGAAAGCCTTGGCCGATGAAATGCCTGGTACTATTACTAAGGTACAGGGTACAGGATTACTCGTCAGTGCAGAATTAGACCCTTCACGATTCCCCGTAGTTGGATTTGATGCTGTTGAACCATGGTGTAGACGACGTGGCCTTGGAGTGATACACGGTGGAATCAATGCACTTAGATTCACGCCTCACTTCAGAATTACTTCTCCGGAAATCGATATGATAATCGATATTGTTAGAGATGCGCTCAAGGCTTTTTCATGAAAGACTTGTAACTATATCTTCACGACCAAATTGTTTAGCAGCATAATAGGCCGCCATAAGAGCATATAACAAAGACGTTCCAAACCATATTGCAATGTGTTCAACGATCACTCTATCCATGAGCAATTCTCTTAGAGCAAGTAATACATTTACTACTGGAACTGCAAACCAAAAATTCTCAACTCCATCAAGGTTAATCACTTGAGTAAATAATGCAGGGAAAATAATCAAAATGATTGCTGGTCCAAGTATCGAACCCGCTTCTTTAACACTATGCGACCTCATTGCTAAAGCTAATTCTAATGCTACAACCATCACAGCAAATAACATTATTGAAAGAATAATTAATGCGGTAGCCTCCAATGAAAGGTCAGGAATGCCGATGATACTTGAGGAGGCTAGATATCCAATCGCGAAAAGTAATCCGAAAATCTGTAGTAACACTCCAACTCCAGTAATTGTTGCAACGCCCAGCCATTTCCCAAATAATAGTTCATTCCTAGTGCAAGGGAGACTTAGCAGTGCCTCCAGTGTCCCTCTTTCTCGTTCACCAGCTGTCATGTCGATAGAAGGTTGTATTGCACTCGAAAAAGTCCAAACTGCCAAAACTAATGGAATGAATAGAGATAACACCATTCCTGCCTGCTCGCCTTGTGTTGCTACATCGCCTTGAGATATTTCACCATCCCATCTGACAGGATTTAGAGTAGTATTTACATCAAGTCCCTCATCCGAAATTATGCGTTCGGTTTCATTCGATTCCCACGCGATAATTCCATCAATAATTCGACTCCTTGCCTCATTAGAACTCTCAGACGTAGATATATGAATGATCGCATAATACCAAATATCGTCTCGTTGTTCAATTCTCAAGATGGCGTCAATCGATAGACTTCTCAACCTTGTTATATCTTCTCCCGGATTAGAGAGAGGCGTCCTTTCAGTCAAATTTTCTTCGTATACTAGTATCGATGTATCATTCAATTGTTCAAGCAAGGAATCAGGGACTTCATCAGACTGTATTACTACATCCACTACTATTGAATTCAACTCTGCTGCTTCAGATTCAAGTAATAGTGGGAACATTATGAACAACAAAGGGAACATAAGTATTGGAATTACAATGATTGCTATTATTGTCCTCCAATCTCGAGTGAATTCAACAACCTCTTTTTTAGCAATCGCCTTAACGCGTTTGAAAGACCCATTATTCACTAGAATCATCTCCTTCGATATATCGGGGAACTCTCGGTGTGAATAGTCTCCTCCACCATTTAGTGAAGCGGCCTTCGTTATCCTGGTCATCATTTCTGGGTCTTGCTTTTTCTTGCGTCAATGAAACATAAGCCTCTTCGAGAGTAGTCGTTTCGGTATCCTTTAGCAAAACATCTGGAGACCCATCTGCTTGAATATCACCATTATGGATTATTATTATTCGATCACAAACCTGCTGCGCCTCAGCCAAATGATGAGTCGAGTATACTATCGTCCCACCCTCATCTCTAAGCTGCTTTACGAGTGCACGTACGGTTCTGGCGCTAGTTATGTCTAGACCTGCAGTTGGCTCATCGAGTAGCAATACACTAGGCCCGTGAGCCAAAGCGCGCAATAGCGCAGTTTTTTGGCGCATGCCTCGAGAGAATCCTTTGGTGTGACGGCCGAGATTTTCCAACATATCAAGGTGCTTTGCAAATCTTGATGTTCGACTCCATGAATCTTTATCGGAGACTCCATGCATTCTACTGTGGTATCTGATGTTCTCCCATGCAGTCAGCCGAGAATATAGGCCAGTAGATTCTGGGACTACGCCTAGTCGTTGGCGCATTTTATCCACCGGAGTCCCATCATCCAAACAAACAGTTCCGCTAGTTGGCTTGTAGACCCCTGACATCAACCTCAAAAGAGTAGTTTTTCCAGCCCCGTTACTGCCAACTAAACCCACTACTTCTCCTGATTTAATCTCAAGTGAAATACTTCTTAGCGCATTGACATCTCCAAAACTCTTCGAAACATTCGAAATAGTCATGAGAGTTTCAGACATATTCCGAATCAACTCGCACGGCCTTGTTCAATAGCACTGTTAAGACCAGGATGTTTGACCTCAATGTTCTTAGCACGGTCCAATTGTTGTCTTAATTGAGAATGAATTTCTTTTTGCGGAACACCCATGTCGATAAGATGGGCAATCATCTCGAATGCCCCTTGTATCGCACCAGCATCTAGGTAAGCATCATTAGAAATATTCTTGCTCAAACGGAGCGTTTCCAATCTCTGTGCCAAAAATGATGCTTCTCTTTTTACTCTCGGCCCGTCAATGTGTGAAAGGGCAATCAAATGGTCAATACAAGTCCGCATGTTATCATTTATCCTTAGGTAGATTATTGTTGTTATGATTAATCATACTGAGTGAGTTCTACCAAAACTCCACCTGTCGATTTAGGGTGTACAAAAGCGATATTCTTGCCTTCAGCCCCAATTCTGGGAGTTTCATCTATCATTATAATGCCATTTTCTTTCAATAAATTAATCATCGATAATATATCCTCAACTCTAAAACAAATCTGCTGTACCCCTGCACCTCTTTTAGCGAGGAATTTACCAATTGGTGTATCTTCGGAAGTAGGCTCTAATAGTTCGATTTTAGGAGGGTTATCAACTGAGGTCATGTCCGTAGAGAAGAACCTAGTGGTAACTCCTTGGTCTGCAACGAGTTCATCTGAATCTCCTCTATGTAATCCGATTAGACTCCAAAACTTAGAGCCACCATCGAGATCTTCAGTTGCAATTCCAATGTGGTCAAGAACTATCTTTTGTTTCATACCATCACCTAAAAACCACTTGGAGCCATCCATGTGCCGAATTCATCTTTCATGGAATTCATTATTTCTCCAAGGGTGCAATTAACGCGCAATGCATCCATAACTAGAGGGAAGAGATTTTCATCAGATTTACATGCCTCTAAGATTGAAGACAATGCAGAATTGACTTCGACATCACTACGCTCCTGACGCCATTTGACTAACTTATCACGTTGGTTTTTCTCTACCTCTGCATTGATCATCATTGGCTTGTGTTGAAGGTTCTCCTCCATCACTCCATGGTTTACGCCAACTATCTTCCGTTCGCCACTTTCTACTTCTTTCAAATGCTTGAATGCCGAATTGTGAATCTCTCTTTGCTGCCAGCCTTCTTCAATAGCAGCCATAGCCCCACCCATATTCTCAATAATGGATATTTGCTCTTTTGACATATCATATATCTGCTGAGTAAGCGTTTCTACGTGGAACGAGCCACCAAGCGGGTCAGCTACATCGGCCACCCCACTTTCTTCGGCAATTATTTGCTGAGTGCGAAGAGCGATTGTTGCACTCTCTTCAGTCGGAAGACCAATCGCCTCATCATATGAATTGGTATGAAGGCTCTGAGTACCTCCGCATATTGCTGCAAGCGCTTGTATGGTGACCCGTGAAATATTATTCAATGGTTGTTGGGCGGTTAAACTAACTCCTGCGACTTGAGTATGAAATCTCAACATACTTGATTTTGGATGTTTCGGGGCGTATCGTTGAGTCATAAGGTCATACCATAATTTTCTTGCAGCCCTAAATTTAGATGCCTCTTCGAAAAAGTCATTATGGCAATTGAAGAAAAATGAAAGTCTCGGCGCGAAACTATCTACTTCTAGGCCCGTTGCGATGGCAGCATCTACGTATGCGAGAGCATTTGCTAGCGTGAATGCTACTTCCTGTACAGCAGTGCAACCAGCCTCTCTAATATGATAACCAGAAATAGAAATTGTATTCCAATTCGGAATACTATGAGAGCAATATGAAAAAATATCCGTTATTAGTCTCATACTCTGCTTGGGCGGGAAAACATAAGTACCTCTTGCGATATATTCTTTCAATATATCATTTTGAATAGTACCGCGGATTTGATCGCTTGAGACGCCTTGTTCTTCAGCGACTAGCGCATACATTGCCAAAAGTATCATTGCCGGAGCATTGATTGTCATTGAGGTACTAACCTTGCCCAAAGGTATTCCGTCAAAGAGTTCTCTCATATCATCGAGCGTTGATATTGAAACTCCCACTTTACCAACCTCTCCCAAGGAGAGTTCATCATCAGCGTCCAGTCCAAGTTGAGTAGGTAGGTCGAATGCTACTGAAAGGCCTTTTTGTCCCCGTTCTAACAATAATTTGAATCTTTCATTAGTCTCTTTGGCACTGGAAAATCCGGCATACTGGCGCATTGTCCAAAGCCGTGTCCTATACATGCTTGAGTGGATTCCTCTAGTATAGGGTGGTTGCCCTGAGTCCGCTATTGAAGATGTATCTGCTCCTACTTCATTCATTGAAAAGGTACCCGGTTGCATTGGTAAATCAATGCCCGAGAGCGTCTGCCATTCGTCTCGACGTTGGCCGGCCATGTTCATTCCAAATGCTGGAGACTCATCAAGACTCGCATCAATGATGATGGTGCCCTTCAGGGCCATGTGCATGACCATGTGCAATTTCATCGGAAGTTGCACTTCTTAGTTCAACAACTTCTACGCTGAAAGTCAAAGACTTACCTGCCAGTGCATGATTGAAATCGGCGGTTACATTTTCTTCATCTAGTTCAGTGATAGTGAATGGAGCAGGACCATGAGGCATTTGGGCCACTAATTGTGTCCCAACTTCTAGCTTTGCAGATTCTTCCAATTGAGCAAATTGAGACCTTGGTATACTCATCATTGCTTCTTCATCTCTAGCACCATAAGCCCTTTCAGGAGTAAGTGTGAATTCTCTTTTCTCACCAACTTTTGCACCCATTATTTCTTCTTCAAAACCTGGAATCATTTGCCCATGCCCGACTAAGAAGGTCAGTGGCTCTCTGTCTATACTTGAGTCGAATTCATCACCACTATCTGGTAAAGTCCCAGTATAATGTACGCTTGCCACCATGTCTTTACTTACAATTTCTGCCATAATTTCACCTTCTTGTTGTCATGCTTTTAATCTCACTAATTAGTGAGTTTGCTACTTCATCGGTCAGAATCAGTTCTGCCCTCTTCAATTGAATAAATTCTACTGCTGCTTCGATACTTGTTCTTTCACCTTTAGCAATTATTTGCCCTAGTACATTTGAACGGTGTTCTTCTGGAATGTTAGGGTCATCAAGTAGGTCACGGGCGAAGTACTTGAATGCCAATACCTTTTGACGATTCAACTTTTTCTCCATCTTTTGACGGCCCCCGCCTTTTTTATCCATTCTACGTCTTCGTCTACGGCGATCGCCAGTAACGGATGGTTTCTTTGTTTCTTCTACCGTTTTGAAAATGTTCTTAGCACCTTTTGATGCAGGTTTTTCATCAACTGATACTGTAGATTCCGATTCGACTTTTACTTCTGCTACTTCATCCTCAACTACAGGGGATACAACATCAAGCTCTACTTCCGTTTGTACTACTTCTTCCGTAACATTTGATGCGATCTCTTGATATTTCTTATTAGCTTCAGCAGTCTTTCTATTCAATTCTTCACGAATATCTGTTCTGACCTTCTCCTCGGACTCTACTTTCTGTGTTACAGTAATTGTTGGTTTGGGTAGTTGGGCTTGTTTCTGCTCAGACTCGGTGGTGATAATTTTATCATTGGCTAGTCTTTTAGCAGCCTTTTTTTGCATTTCAGCGAGTGAATTGCTATTGTCCTTAGAGATGACTTTAGCAGGTGCTTGGGCCGTTGCCATCTCCTCTCTTTTACGGACATTAGCTCTTTCAGCTTGGCGCTTGTTTCTCTCGGCTGCAGCATTACGCGCAAAAGGATTCAGAGGCAAATCTTTCTTTCTACGACCAGCGATACAGCATTCCCCTAGTATTAGCCCTAAGACGACCTCTTAAAACGATTGGCTTCTAATCGGGCATTATGACCATGTGATTGGTGTTTGGTCAGTCCTTAGATACTGATCAATAGCGCTCATGGCAAAAGGAGTATTTCTACCAGCACCTTGTTCCAACCATCCTAGTCTAGCAATCATGGTACCATTGTCGATACAATACATTCTCGGTGGAGCGAAAGATTGTGAATCTCTCTCATTGGACATTATTTGGCACATCGAACGGAGACGATTATTGCAAGCGACACCACCGCCCAGCAGAAGTTCATTTTTCCCAGTGTGTGATAACGCTCTTTCAGCGACTTCAACACACGCAGAAAATACATGCTCTTGCAAAGACCAGCAGACTGCCCCCAATGGTTTACCATTTTCGACAAGTTTCAACGCCGCAGTCAATACCCCTGAGAATGCTAGATCCATGCCTCTAACTGCATATGGTAGTTCTAAACCCTCCATCGAGTGTTCTGAGTTTTGAGAGTACCATTCTAGTGCTAACTTTTCAATTACTGGACCTCCAGGAAAAGGAATTCCATGAGCCCTTGCGAATTTATCTAGCATATTTCCAATTCCAATATCCAACGTTTCACCTAGAACTCGATAACGCCCCTCTAGACGTGCAATGACCTGAGTATTCCCTCCAGAAACATACAGTAGGACCGGGTCATCGCAACCGCATTGCTGCCTACCAATTTCAATGTGAGCAACACAGTGATTTACTCCTATAAGTGGCGCATTCAACTTCTTTGACAATCCTCTAGCAATAGATGCTCCAATTCTTAAACAGGGTCCAAGGCCTGGGCCTTGAGAGAATGCGATACTGGAAATTTCCGAAGGGTGTAAATCGTTATCCGAAAGTATCCGCGCAAATAATTCGGGAGCCTTTTCCTTGTGATGGTCAGCCGCCTCACGAGGATGAATTCCACCTTTGTCTGGCCTTACTGTATCGGATATTGAAGGATAAGGTAATCCATTTCCATCAACCAACCCAAACGATAACGTATGCGCTGTGGACTCTATTCCTAATGTCCAACCACCCTCGGCCATGACATGTCTATTATGACATTATTCTTGAACCCTCAGCCATTAGGATGCAATATGCGGACTATTCTGGTAGATATTGGTCCGCTCGCACACCTATCTGGAGAGGGCCCAATATCAGGTCAAGGTTTAATTGATGAAGATTCATTAATTGCTCATGAGAAAGGAATTGTAATAGAAGGAAATAAGATTGTCACAGTTGATAATTCAGAAGACTTGGTTGAAGAATATGGAGTTCCTAATACAACATTAAACTCTTTGTCGAAAATAAAGTCTTCTGAAAATAAAATCGTATCACTGGAAGGACGTTCGGTAATACCTGGCCTTGTAGACTCACATGCACATATTATTTGGGCAGGAGATCGTTCAAGAGAAATTAGATGGAAGCAAAACGGAAAGAGTTATTCCGAAATTGCTTCAATGGGTGGTGGAATTGTTTCCACAGTCAATCAAACTCGAACCGCCAGTGAGGAGGAACTTTTCCAATTGGGTAAGACTCGTTTGGAGGCAGCATTCCAATCCGGAACAACACATATAGAATCGAAATCTGGTTACGGGCTGAATACCGATACTGAACTAAGACTGTTGGAAGTTTCAAGGAATTTGGCTCTTTGCGATGGTTTACCATCGATGGATCATACTTGGCTAGGAGCGCACGCAATACCCGAGGAGAAGAGTCACAAAGAATATTTTCAATCACTGATGTCTGAACAATTACCCGCAATTTGTGAACAAGGAATTGCACGTTCAACAGATGTTTTCTGCGAGCCTGGATGGTTCACTTTAGAAGAAACTGAAGAATTACTGCGTGAATCGAGAAGTAATGGCCTCGATTTGAGACTACACATTGATGAATTTGTGGATGGTGGTGGAGGCGAATTGGCGGCAGAGATGAAAGTCGAGAGTGCAGACCATGCGCACCATACAAACGATGAAGCTAGGGCGAAGATGAAAGATGCAGGAGTCAATACTGGATTCTTACCAGGAACTCCATACTCCATGGGAGAACAATGGCCGAATTTCAATAAAATGATTAATGATGATATTGTATGGTCGATTGCAACTGATTTCAATCCTAATAATCAGATCCTAAGTATTCCATTTCTTTCATCTCTTTTAGTTAGCCGTTGTGGAGTAGATCCTTTGGCGACCCTAGTTTGTTCTACAAGAAATCCAGCAATCACTACGCCACACCCTAGCGGATTAGAACATGGGAAAATCGAGGTTGGTTCAATTGCTAATTTGAATATCTTAGATTCGAAGAATTGGGAGTCATGGTGTACGCGACCTTCACATTCCCCATTCATCGGTACAATGTTAGAAGGGAAATACTACTCTCACTGATTAATGGTTAAATGTCATTCAAAAGGAAATTAATTTTGTGAATACTGCAACAGTAAAAGGGTGAAAATCATGACAGAGTTACTTGAAACTGTAGTTTGTTCGGCTAAGCCTGGTACAGAAGCTAGACTAGAGAGAATTCTATCTTCACGGGTCGAATTTAGAATAAGGCAAGACGACTGTGTTCATTCATGGTATGCTAAATCTAGTGACGATGAATTCCTATTCATATTCCAAACTATCTTTAAAGATCGAAACGCTATGAAATCTATCTCCGAGATGTCGCTTGAGATACTTGATCCCAAAGATGGAGGAATCCAGTCATGCCTAATTGGCCCTCCATTGGTGGGTATTTTCGACGTGGGGAAAGAACTCGTAGACAAATTCTGAAAACGACTCAATTAGAGTCACCCGTTATGTCGTATAACATACATTATGCGACATTCGCTAGAGTTTGAACAGAACACCAATAAGTGTATTCGACATTAATGTACTTCAGTACCTCGTTTATCGAAGCCCCAGAGTTTGTGTACTTCAAAGAATATTGATTTGAGCACGCAAAGTACACCCTCAGAGGCCGGAATTCTATATTATTGAACTATTTATTCAAGTTCAAAGGAAGGATTCAAATTAAGAAGCAGTTTAGACCATTTGATACTGATGTCAGATGAAATATCCGGATACTGTTTGAAGTGCAAAACTTACGGCCCAATCAAAGATGGGAATTTGATCAAAATGAAAAACGGCAGAGTTAGAATGGGGGGCTTTTGTTCCCAAAATGGCTGTACTGGAAAAATATCCAAGATTGTTAGTTGAGTATTCACCGATGTGGTTTAATACACCCTCGATTTAGGACGGATTCCTAGGGCTCGTGGTCTAGGGGTTATGACGTCGCCTTGACATGGCGAAGATCGAGAGTTCAATTCTCTCCGAGCCCACCATGATTTACCGCTAGTGGAGTTCTGATTGAGGTCATTATTATTTGCCTATTGAAAGGCGATTACTCGTAACTCATAATTCCTCGGAATCAGGAATATCAGATTTTTCGAAATTCGATTTAACCGATGTTAATGGTTCATCTTTAACAGTGAAATCTGTAGATCCTCCAGACCATTCGCGCACACTTTCACTTTGCTCAAAAGCCTCTTCCACTATCTCGCCCTTAGGACCTAGAGAATACGCACTTGGTTCAACAACAGGCACCTCGATATTTTGAACTACACGAGGGGCTTCACGTTCAACAAGGTGTGCTCCGGAATGAAAAGTGCCACATCCAAGGCACCTGTATGCTCCCTTTTGGTCAATACATCCGCAATTTGGGCAGACTGATAGTTCTTTGAATAGTTCTAATTTATCTACTGACATCTCAATCTTCAATAAACAGATCATCTTGATATCCAGTGACTAAATCTCCAGTACCATCTTCTTCAATAGTGACTAGATTCTCATCATCATCAAACTCTACAATGACTCCAAACACTTCTTCATCATCTAACGTCAGACCTACGTGAGAACCGATGTCGATGTCATCGTCGTTTTCAACATCATCATCATCAAATTCTTCTTCTTCTTCTTCATGGATTTCTTCCTCCACTTCATCATCCGATTCGTCGACTGTTTCTTCTAATTCATCATCGTTTGAATCTTCACTTTCGATTGCTTCATCAACCTCTTTGCGGTCATTTTTCGAGTCCTTTATGGCTCTAGCTCTAGCTCTCCAACCAGGTACTATGTAGAGGTGAGTGAATAATGAACCTAAAAATCCAATACTGCCTAAGATGATGAAAAGAATACCATCCCAGTAAAACCCTGCAGGCATTGAGCTAGAACCATCTTCGCCCGCAAATGGCGTTAATGAGTTCTTACATTCATCAATTTGTACTGTGTCTACACAAGGATACACATCGCCTTCTAGATATGTGATTGATCCATCTTTGTAGAATCCATTTTCTGTGTTAAGTTCAATATTTCCACCTTCACCATTTACAAATGGTGCTAACGAGCCGTTAACAATCCACATAACGATGAAGATGAATAGGGCAGTGTGAATTAGAGGCCAGAAAACATCATTCCATTTCTTGGACATCATCCTTGATTGCATCTTACTAGGGAATTCCACCTTACTCGACAAGGTAGTTTCATCATCCTCGTACTCTTCTTCGTATTCTTCCAAATTCTCAATGAATTCTATTAAATCCACATGTCCGTTTCCATCATCATCCAAGCGTTCAAACAGATGGTCCATTTCTTCATCGCTCAACTTTTCGCCTATGTATGATTCGACTTCATTTCTTAACTCTTCAATGTTGATACTGCCATCACCATTCTTATCCAAGTCTTTGAAAACTCGACCGGGGCTACTTCCTGCATCATCCATTGCTTCTATCAATATGGCAACTGGGTCTCTTCGACCACTTGTTCTATCTGAATCTAATTGAATATCCAATGCCTCTAATGCACTGACAAGTTCCATAGGATCCACTCTGCCATCGGAATCTTCGTCTAAATTACTGAGTATATCATATACTTCGCTTGGAGATAGTTTATCGCCGGATAATTCCTCGATTCCTCTTTGTAATTCAGGACCATCAATCAACCCATCATCATCGGAGTCCATTGCTTCGAAAACTTCACGGATAGTCATGTTACTTTGTAATGCAGCAATACCCAGTCGGTGTAAAGAGGAATTTTCAGATTCTTCGGATTCTGCCTCATCTACATTCATTTCCTCATCGAACGTTTCAACTATTGATTCTTCATCCTCAACATCTTCAACAGGCTCATCTTCAACTTCTTCAGATTCCACATCATCCGAAGAGGATTCTTCAGAACTGTCATCTTGCGCGGTATCAGATGGAATCACTTCTGTAGTTGATTCCTCGGAAGAAGTAATCGAGAATGCCTCAGCTGCCGCCTTAAGTTCTCCTTCAGTTAGATATCCATTATCATTTGAATCATAATCTTGGGCATGTAGTAAAAAGTCATCACGTTGGGTAATCGAAAACTTTTCCATGACTCTAACTAGTACATTTTCGGAAAATTCTTTCGCAGCAGTTCCAGTATCTTCTGAGTCTGATGCCGTCTTTTCCTCTTCTGCAACCATCGTTTCGCCTGTAATAGTAAAAACAAGTTCTTCTAAACTTATTTGACCATCGTTATCCGAATCGAATTGTTCGACAAGTCGATCGACTTGTGAAGGAGGTAAATCGGCAAGATTTAGTTTGAGTAAAGCATCTTTTAATTCGTCAGCATCAATTGACCCGTCACCATCGGAATCCATTTTTGTAAACAATGCACTGACTTCAATACCGGTTTCTGTAAACCATTTTCTCAAAACATCTACCACATCATCGGCAACAAAGTATACGCCGCAGTTAGGGCAACTTTTGGAATCTAGCGGCACAAGAGATTTACAAGCACCACACTCTCCAAGAGATTCATCGGAGACGCCAGAGAATTGAATACCACACTCGGCGCATTCTTTGGAATTTAGTGGAATTACGGCTCTACAAGAACCACATTCGGCCATCGGAATTTCATCGGATTTGTCGTCGGACATCTTCACACCCGTATAAGGCAAAACCTTGATGAATATAATCATTCATGGGATTTTATTGTTGAAATGTAAATATAAGAAGTGTTTGGGGTAAATAGGTGCGACGATGAAATTCGAAGGAGGGAACATATTTTCCATCGATTATTCGACTCAAGATGAATTACTAGCCCTGGCCGATAAACTTCTTGAAAACACTGACTTTGAAGTTAAATTAATGTCTAGAATGCCGCCAAGAAGGTTGTTAGAACATATTGATATCTCCAAAATAGATTTATTCTGGCTCACTGAAAGAAATACCGAATATTCGATGCCTCCAAATCTGGTATCAATAAGCAATGAAATTAATACTTTGAATACTGACGGAGAGCAACTAATTATCATCGATGGATTTGAATGGTTGATTGACCTTCATGGAAAAGAGAACATACTTAATTTCATAAATGATATTTCGGATTCATTATATGGGACTAAATCAAGAGTAATATTTCCCATTGATGAGTTAAGTTTTGATAGCGTATGGGTATCTAGGATGCGAAAGGTAGTCCGCCACATAAAGTTGGACCATTCGGTTGAATTTGAGGAATATCAGGAGTCAATGGAACCCAAAGTATCTACCAACACCCCAGATGAAAATATGAAATTTGATTTGGGAATTGATGGGGCACCTAGACTAAGTATCCTCTCAAGGCTACCTCAAATGGGTTTCACTCAGGCACTTTTAGTTAAGAGAATATTGCAATGGAGGCGGATGGGTTTGGATGTTTCTGAACTAGAACCCGCCCTAAATTATGAAACTAATGAATCATATGAATTATATCGACTAGTCGAGGAAAAGGTAAGACGTGTAGTAGAACTAGAAAATTATCTTTATCACAATTCTGACGAAATCGATGCTAGTGAACTCTCAACAGCATTATTTCGGATTAAGCAATTAACAGGAATAGAAGATTTAGAGAAAAAATACTACTCTAATTAGGTAGTCGATTGTTTTCTGCTTCTATTCTAGATAACCATCCACCGTTTTTCAAGGAGTTGGAGATTGCTACCAGATCACTGCTTGTAGACCTATCAAATTCGAGTTTTGGAGATATATCTCTGACTAATCTTATAATCGACTGAATAAATGGTGATGGTTTTAATGTTTCAAACTCTAGTCCTTGACAAGCAATTAGAAGTTCACATGCAAGAACCTCGGATAACCGCTGTGTCGCTTGTAAGAGGTTCCAGCAAGCAGTTGCGCCCATACTGACGTGGTCTTCTTGGCCAGCAGAAGTACTGGTTGAGAATGCAGTTCTTGGAGCGCAGTGTCCGTGAAGTTCAGATAATGATGCTCCAGCCACATACTGAACTATCATCAACCCCGACTCGAGCCCACTATTATTAGCTAAAAATGGCGGTAGACCGCTCTTTTTAGAATCCAATAATTGGTCCATTCTCCTCTCGCTAATAGAAGCCAACTCGAAAATTGATAGAGACATTTTGTCTGCAACTAATCCTAAAATCTCTCCATGAAAATTACCCTGTGAAACTATTTTTTGTTCGCTTTCATCGCTGTCGAAGAACACTAAGGGATTATCAGTCGTACTATTGATTTCAATTTCGAGAGTTGAACGCAGTTGCATTAAACTTTCATTTACTGCACCATGAACTTGTGGAGCGCATCTAAATGAGTAAGGATCCTGAACCTTCTCACAATCAGAATGACTTTCAAGAATTTGTGAGCCAGACATAATATCTCTAATCCTAGATGCAACAAGGCTTTGCCCAGGGTGAGGTCTTGCATTGTGCACTCTAGCATCAGCAGGCACAACACTACCTTTGAAAGCCTCAAGAGATGTACACATTATAACATCGGCAAGTGGGATAAGTTGCGATAATATTTGTTCAGATTCAATCAATAAGCTAAGCATTTGACTGGTACCGTTGATTAAAGATAAACCGTCTTTTGCACCCAACTCAAGAGGTATCAAACCCTTCTCGACAATTATTTCTCTCGTCTCAACTACCTCACCACTATCCAGTAAAATTTCACCTTCACCAATCAGTGCAAGAGCCATGTGCGAAAGAGGTGCTAAATCGCCGCTAGCACCGAGGCTACCTATACGCGGAATTGCGGGCGTGATATCCAAATTAACAAAATCCAATAACTGTTGGACTACATTTGGATGAACACCTGAATAGCCTTTTGCAAAAGAATTGATCCTAGCAACCATCATTGCCCTGACAGACTCTTTGGACATCAATTCGCCAATGCCCGTTGCATGGGAGCGGATTAAATTGTTTTGTAATTGCTGTAAATCCTCAGGTGAAATCGTTTGGTTGACAAGCGCACCAAATCCAGTATTTATCCCGTAGACTATTTCACCACTTTCTAAAATGTTTTCAACAACTTTACGAGATTTAATTATCCTATCCCATGAACTTTGAGATATATCGGCATCGGCATTACATGTGGCCACACGCCAAATCTCCGACGAGGATAATGTGTTTCCGTCCAGTGTTATAGTCGAAATAATTTCACTCCCCTGTGAACAGTGAGTCGATAAGACCCTCTTGTGCTTTTTGTGGTAAAGTGATGATTAATTTGGGTTCTTTATCCATGGCATCCTTTATCGCTTCAATTGCCCCATCGTTGCGCGCCCATGCTCTTCTAGCAACACCGTTGTTGACATCCCAATGCAACATAGATTGGATATTTTGTTCAGCCTTTTGCGAGCCATCGATCAACATTCCAAAGCCTCCATTGATAACTTCACCCCAACCAACGCCACCGCCATTATGAAGGCTAATCCAGGTAGCACCTCTAAATGAGTCTCCAACGAAATTCTGAACTGCCATGTCTGCAGTGAACATTGAACCATCGGAAATATTGGCAGTTTCCCTAAATGGACTATCAGTACCTGAAACGTCATGATGGTCTCTACCCAAAACGACTGGCCCATTTAGACGCCCATCAGCAACCGCAGAGTTCATGGCGCTAGCGATACGTCTTCGACCTTCATCGTTAGCATACAATATTCTTGCTTGACTGCCGACTACCATTTTATTGTCGCCGGCCTGTTGAATCCAACGAATATTATCATTGAGTTGTTGTTTAATCGTACTTGGCGCACTATTTGCCATTTCGGACAAAATATCACATGCTATTTGGTCAGTAATTTCCAAATCCCGTGAATCTCCAGAACAGCAAACCCATCTAAATGGGCCAAAACCATAGTCAAAGCATATTGGACCCATTATATCTTCAACATAACTTGGGAAAATGAAACCTCCATCCTCGTTTTTGATATCGGCACCAGCACGTGATGCTTCGAGAAGAAATGCGTTACCATAATCCCAGAAATACATACCTCTTTCAGTCATCGTTTGAATACTAGACATGTGACTCAACAGAGTTTCTTTGACTTTTTGACAAAATGAATCGCTATCTTTGGACATCAACTCGGCTGATTCTTGATAAGTCAATCCTGAAGGAAAATATCCTCCTTGCCAAGGGTTGTGTAAACTAGTTTGATCACTGCCCAAATCTACCTTGATGTCCCTCTCCACCAGTCGAGCCCATAGGTCGGAAATATTGCCGACAAAACCAATGGAAATAGCAGTACCTGACTCAGCATTGTCGACCATCAAATCAATGGCTTCATCAACATCATAGGATAGAGTACTCAGCCAACCCTGTTCATGTCTCTTCTTAGCTGCATGCGGGTTTATCTCAGCAACTATTGAAGATGCACCGGCTATCACAGCCGCTTTGGCTTGTGCGCCCGACATACCACCAAGGCCAGAAGTAACAAAGGTAATACCTGAAAGGTCTTTCTCAGGGTCGAGATCCAAGTGAATTCTTGCAGCATTAAGTAGAGTTAAAGTGGTTCCGTGAACAATTCCTTGCGGACCTATATACATGTATGAGCCTGCAGTCATTTGACCATACTGAGTAACTCCAAGTGAATTCATCTTCTCATAATCATTTACTGTCGAATAATTAGGTATCACCATGCCATTAGTCACAACAACTCGCGGTGCGTTTTCATGTGATGGGAACAGCCCCATAGGATGTCCCGAATACATAACTAAAGTTTGGTCGTTAGACATCTGTGACAGATACTTCATCGTCAATCTATACTGTGCCCAATTTTGGAATACAGAGCCATTACCTCCATAAGTGATTAATTCATGAGGGAACTGAGCAACAGCGGGGTCAAGGTTGTTTTGAATCATCAACATTATTGAAGCCGCTTGCATAGATTTTGCAGGATACTTCGAAATTGGATGTGCTTTCATATCATATTCTATCGGCCTAAACCGATTCATAATAATTCTACCAAAGGAATTCAATTCTTCAAGAAACTCAGGGGCTAATACCTCATGATGTTCTTGGTTGAAATATCTAAGCGCATTTTTCAAAGCTAATTTTTTTTCTCTTGAATTCAAAACTTGACGCCTATCAGGTGCATGGTCTACCGAATCATCAACACCTGGGTGAACTGGTAATTGGCTGGGAATACCTTGGGATATCGATGCTCGAAGTGAAGACCATTCATCGCCCATAGATAACGCAACACTGCATCGTCTTTGAGCATTATGATTTACCAGTATCAATAACTTGTTTCAAGTCGGGTCTCCAAAAAGTGAATACTAGACCTGAAAATATCATGACTAGAGAGAACATCATCATCCCCTTATCGAGGGCCAGATTATAATTTTCTACTAAAAATCCTGCGACTGTAGTTGATATTGCTGCTGATGCGCCCAGTACTAGCATGTCCATTGAAAATACTCTTCCTCTTACTTCATCTTCTACCCACATCTGAGTTAATACTGTGGATAATACCCAATTTGCACCACTTGCAGCGTGTGCCAGAATGATTAATGCAATAGTCACCGGTAATGCCATGGTAAGAGAAAGTCCAACGAAGAAGTAGAAGATACCCGATAGCGAGACTAACAGGCCAATCAACGCAGGCCACTTAGTCTGGTCCTTGAATAACACTCTCGCAGCTAATGGACCAACTCCTGTGCCAATACCTCTAGCAAAAAAGAACAGTCCAAAACCGAATGCTGCTCCATAGCCATCGAGATTTCCTCCTGCAAGAACAAGAAATACGCCAGCAAGTCCAGCGCCAGCAAGATTCCATGCGGATTTTGCAAAGACTAATCGAAGTAGCCTTGGATCACTACGAATTCTATCCCATCCCGTCTTGATATTTTGAAAGGCAGTAGAAAAGATAGGTCCCTTGAGGTTCTCATCGATTGTTTGTGGGATTTTCATTGGCAGTAGGACAAGCGCGCCTACTAAGAATGTCATGGAATCAAGAACAAATGCAACATCGGTACCCCAATTGGAAACTACAATGCCGCCCAGCATTGCGCCGATGCACAGTGATGCTGACCATGATGCAGAATCAATAGCATTTGCAGTAAGTAAGTCACCTTCATCGACAATGTTGGGTAATGCCGCCCGCTCTGCAGTCACATAAAATCCGTGTAAAAGCATCATAATACCAGAGATTGCAATCAACCACCACATATCTTCTTCACCATCAACTAGAATGAAAGATAAGGCAAGACCAATTTGAACAACGTTAGAAAATATCATCAACTTTTTCCTATTGATTCTATCAGCCAAAACTCCAATTATGGGCTGAGATATGGCGAATAGGGCCATTCGTACACTGAAAAGAGCCCCTAGTAAAAATTCAGAGCCAGAGTATTCTAGAATGAGAAAAAATAGTGCAATGGTATTGAACCACTCGCCTATCCAAGAAATAACAGCAGCAAACCAAAATCTTCTAAATGCAGGATTTCTCCTAATGAATGAAATATACCCCGAAGACAAAATCATTCCTCCTCGTCAGAACTATTTGATTCGCTAAGCGAACAAATAATCCACTTCGAGGTAGGTGTGTTAGATAATTCAGCAGTGGAATTCAATGGAACTAACTCGTTTGCTTCAGGGAAATAGGCAGCAATATTTCCAGATGGAATATCATAAGGTATGACAAGCCAGTTTTGTGACACTCTAGTTTGCCCTTCAAAGTGACTGGTAATATCGATTCTTTGACGAGTTTTCCAAGTCCTATCTAGCATGTCGATAGAATTCATCATCAATATACGTCGATTGCCTTTTATCCCTCTATAACGGTCATCTAAACCGTAAATTGTTGTATTATATTGGTCGTGAGAGCGCAGAGTCATCATGACGTATCGACCTTCATCCACCTCCAAATTAGGAAGTTTGTGTGTTGTGAAATGTGCTTTGCCATCATTAGTGTCGAACTTGCGTTCATCTCTAGGGGGATTTGGGAGGTAAAATCCGTTATCTTGTTTAACTCTGGAGTTATAATCTTCAAAGCCAGCAAGACAATCGCTCATCAAATCTCTAATTCCATCATATGATTCTATCATTTTCATCCAAGAAATCGGCGATTTATCTAATGTCTTTTCTGCTAGACTGGAAACTATCCACGGCTCGCTTCTCAAATATTTAGATGCAGGTTTCAAATTCCCCTTAGACATGTGAACAATCCCCATAGAGTTCTCAACAGAAACAAATTGCTCACCTGATTTTTGAACATCTAGTTCTGTTCTACCCAAACACGGGAGAATTAATGCTTCTTTACCGGTCACTGCATGGGAACGATTTAACTTAGTAGATACTTGAACTACCATATCTACTTTTGAAAGAGCATTTGCAGTAAATCTTGTATCAGGGGTAGCGGAAATAAAATTACCACCCATACAAAAGAAAACTCCCACTTTATTGCCATCCATGGCTTTGATGGCTTTGACTACATCATATCCATGCTTTCTAGGTAATGAAACTTTGAGACCCATCTCCATCCTATCCAAAAATGAATCGCTTGGTGCCTCCCATATCCCAACTGTACGGTCTCCTTGGACGTTGGAATGCCCGCGGACTGGGCAAAAACCTGCTCCTTTGCGGCCTACATGACCGCCGATCAACAGTAAATTGACAACCTCTTGTATCACAGAAACACCGTTCCTGTGCTGAGTTAAACCCATTGCCCAACAGGCGATTGTGGCTTTCGACCTTGAGCATAATTCTCCTACCTTCTCAATAAGATCTCTTTTCACTCCAGAGTCTTGAACTATTACATCCCATGGAGTATTTTTAACTTCATCACACATTGATTGAAATCCAGTCGTAGAATTATTAATAAAATCCAAATCCATTCCACCAGACTCCAAATGAACCTTTATCAGACCTTTCATCAAGGCTGCATCCCCGCCAATTTTTACTTGAAGGTGGAAGTCGGATAACTTCGTTGATTTGAAATCAAGATTCATGTAGTCTTGTGGGTGCTTGAAGCGTTCTAATCCAGCCTCAGGTAGAGGATTGATGTGAATTATTTTACTACCCTTTCTTTTTGCGTCTCTGAGAGCTGTGAGCATTCTTGGGTGATTAGTGCCGGGATTTTGACCAATGACCAAAATCAGTTCACTATGATTAAAGTCCTCAAGCGTAACAGTTCCTTTTCCAATTCCTATTGTTGAACCAAGACCTTTTCCACTTGATTCATGGCACATATTTGAACAATCGGGGAGATTGTTAGTTCCGAATGAACGAATAAATGCTTGATATAAGAATGCAGCCTCATTACTTGTTCGCCCGGAGGTGTAGAAAACTGCTTGGTTAGGATTTTCTAAGGAATTCAGTTTATCTGAAATTTTATCTAATGCATCATCCCAAGATATGGGTAAATAATGATTTGAATCTTTATCCAAAAACATTGGCTCTGTAATACGTCCTTGATTATTGAGCCAAAAATCACTCTTACCTGCTAGGTCTTGAATTGAAAACTTCTTGAAAAAATCCGGACCAACTCTAGCCTTAGTTGCCTCATCGGCAACAGCCTTTGCTCCATTCTCACAGAATTCAAAATGTGTCCGATGCTCTGGATCTGGCCACGCACATCCAGGACAATCAAAACCTGATTTCTGATTTACCATTGCCAGTGATTTAACAGTTCGAGTTATTCCCATCTTTTTCAAAGAGTGCTTGGCCGATGAAATGACTGCTGGAATGCCTGCAGCCTTCTTTTTCGGTTTACCTAAACGCAACCGATTATTATCGAGCGGAACATTGTGTGATACTGGTTTACGCATGCTCCTCAAATTGCGCTCCAGCCCGAGGGTTTCAAGGCTTACTGTTGTAAATGCTAATTATTGCCGATAATCACTGCATTATCGTCTTTAAGAAATGAAATTATCCGAATACCTGTATAGCGTGCTGCTTTGGCTGCCAATGAAGAACAGGCACCAATACTCGCAATATTGGCTATACCGCTACGACTTGCTTTAGCGACGATATCCCAGCCACACCTACCCGATAAGATAAGTGTTGAATTAAATAAGTCTGTATTAGTAATCAATGCCTTGCCTACGACCTTATCTACAGCGTTATGCCTACCGATATCTTCAGAAATAAATAGTAGATGACCTTGTGAATCTATCAACCCAGCAGCATGCATCCCACCTGTTAAATGAAATCCTGTTTGGCGCTCTCTCATGGTTTTGAAACAATTATTCAAAGTACTGAAATTAACTTTAGAATTATCCTTTATTACTAAAGGTAAATTTGAAATTAACTGTTCCAGCCCTTCATTATTACAAGCGCCGCATGATGATGTCACCAGCCGTTCTGAATCACCTTTACGAGTGATTTTAGTCTGAGATGACAAATTTGCATGAAAACTTCCAAATTTTTCTAACACCTCGAATGTACAATCATCAACTTCGAAGTGAATAGGAAAATACCCCTCACAAACTAGATGCCCGAGGATTAACTCATGGAGTTCAATAGGAGTCGCTAGCAAATTAGCAACCACGTCATCATTGTAATCAAGAACTACTAGAGTTTCACTAGCTAGTTCGTCTGCCCCAATAGTTCTCAATTCACCATCCCAGCGTGTAATTGGAACTTTTTCGGATACTGGAATATTTTCACCTCAAATGTTCAATGTCGAAGAATTCAAATTGCAAATCCACCAATTCCGAACTAGATTTCGCCAAAGAATATGCTTCAAGAGGTTCATGGTTCAATTCAAAGAAACGAGAACCCCATCGGAAAGCACCAAGGATATTCTTAGCCTGTTCTTTTCTACCAGCAAGGTATAGCGCTGCTGCTAAGGCCTCAGCCGTTGTTAGTCTACTTGGCTTCCCCCAATTGACTGGATTTGCCGCCAATAGTAAGGGCAGCATGCGCGGAACTAGTCTAGTTCTTTTCATTACTGTTTCAACACTATCTTCAATTTGTGCCCAACTACAGTCTAATCCCACTAATGAGCCATGCTTAATTGTCAAAAGTTCGTGATCTTCCGGACCAAAGATTTTACCGCAAAGAGGTTCTAAAATAACGCCCTTCCGAGGTATTTTTCTCATATCTTTGTGTAAAGTCAAATCACCTCTACGAGAGGCTAAAACCGCAGTATTCTTTTTCGGGTCATCTTGAGCTAACCAGATGGCATGAACTTTGATATCGTCCATCTACTCACCGTTTTGACTGAAATAATCTCCTAGAGTTAAGCCTCTAGAATTATCTTTATACAAACGGCTCGTTTCTTCGGGTTTAGAATCAACCATGAGGGTGATGCCGAGAACACGCTCAAATTTCTTAATTACAGAATCTGTGGGATGCTTTCCGCTTTCTGCTGATTTTATTACATTCACAGTTTCAGCCATTCTCTTACCCAGTGTCGCTTGATTCCATCCCCGCTTCTTCCGTGCTTGAGATATGATTGATGAAAACTCATCATTCAATTCCTTAGAATTCTTTGTCATTATGCTCTTACCTTTTTTCTTGGATGAATAGTTAGTAGTTGGTCTATTTAGTGCTATTTTAAGACCGGGGGCAACTTCTTTGGGCGCTAGGCCCATCTTTTCAACACATCTTGAACAAGCAGAAACCACAGTTTTCCCCATTGGTACTTGCTTAACTCCAACCTTCATTGCGCCGCATAATTCACAATCTGCCATAGTACTCGCCAATCAAAGGGTTGAGGCGACTAGCCATGAACATTGGGATTGAAATAAGGAAGAGTTCATACATCATTGGCATTTGGTAGTGATGATTGCAATGAGTACAGACGTCGAGTCCAATGCGAGTGAAGTCGGCAAGTCCTCAGATGAGGAACTGAAAAAACTGGAAGAGGATTTCAAAAATCTTCATGATGAAGCTCAATCGTTAATCAACGAGAGAGCCCACCTAGAATCCGAAATACGAAGTCTAAAAAAGCGAGCTAATCGATTAGATGAAGAAGTTAGGGCTCTAAAAAACCCACCTCTGATAATAGGGCACTTAGAAGATGTACTTGACTATGAAAGAGGAATCGTCCGATCATCTAACGGAACGGTTTTC
>ENA-ORDA01000842-ORDA01000842.1-marine-metagenome-genome-assembly--contig:-NODE-842-length-28694-cov-2.397666_pt1 | contig 28694 bp, 23 predicted proteins | sample MGYA00237778_ERZ508506 | MGnify/ENA primary metagenome ERZ508506 (study PRJEB26177, sample SAMN06267891) | marine metagenome | isolation source: Monterey Bay, California, USA | place: Pacific... | reverse complement strand
CGTCTTTAGACAGGGTAATTACCAAACCACAGCGTTCACGATATATACCAAAGTTTTTTGAGCACGAGGCCGAGATCAACATCTCTGGACATTTTTGTGCCAGCAGTCGCACGCCGAACGCATCTTCATCCAAGCCATCCCCAAAACCCTGATAAGCGATGTCGACAAACGGAACAGCGCCCTTTTCATTCAAAAGAGCCGCGACTTCGCACCACTGCATATGGCTCAGATTTGCACCCGTCGGATTATGACAACAGCCGTGCAAAATTACAACGTCACCAGCTTTAACGTTAGCAAGGTTTTTCATCATTCCATCGAAATCAACAGTCCGGGTTTCCATGTTTAGATAAGTGTAAGTTTCCATCGGAATACCCACGCCTTTGACCATTGCAGGGTGATTTGGCCATGTTGGATTCGACATCCAAACAGTCGCATCAGGAGATGCCACTTTGATCAACTCTAAAATCTGACGGATCGCACCTGTACCACCTGGTGCATGGGCAAAGGCCAAACGGTCGTAAGAAACGCTATCCCCCAGAACCAAATCCGCGATGACTTTGTGAAACGCGCCGTCCCCGACTAGTGCAGTATAACTTTTCGTAGTCTCCTGGTTCCACAACAACTGTTCCGCCTTCTTCACAGCCCGCATGATCGGCGTATTCCCATTTACATCTTTGTAAACACCGACGCCAAGATCAATCTTTGTGTCCCGCTTATCCTCACGGAACATAGCCGAAAGCATGATGATTTTATCTGGTGGCTGCTGCGTGAGGTTTTCAAGCATCTGTTTATCCTAACTGTGGGCGTTTTAACCCTGTTCCACTTTTAAATCGTCATAACTGCCCCATTCAGTCCAAGAACCGTCATAGAGAGCGTGGTCGCGGTGACCGATTATCTCAAGAGCGAGAGACAGCACTGCCGCCGACACGCCAGACCCACAAGAGGTGATGATTGGACGAGACAGGTCCACACCCGCCGACTCAAATATTTCTTTTAAATCGGCCACAGACTTCATGGTCTCATTATCATTCAACAGCGTCTTAAATGGCACATTTTTAGAATTTGGTATATGCCCCGCTCTCAGTCCTTGGCGCGGTTCAGGCACATCACCTCGAAACCGTTCGGCTGCGCGGGCGTCCACAATCTCAGCTTGGTTCAATTTACTAGCCAGCGCCACTTGCGTCACATCACGTACCAGATCAGAATTGCGCGTCGCAGTCATATGGCGATCACGGATGGTTGGTGAGATCGTTTCCACTGGGTGCCCGTCGGCAATCCACTTAGGAAACCCGCCATTCAATACCGCAATGTTCGTGTTGCCCATATGCCTGAACAACCACCACACCCGAGCCGCCGAGAACAATCCAGCACCGTCATAAACCACTACACGGTGACCATCGCCTACGCCCAGCGCCCGCATCCTCGACATGAAAATTTCGACAGGTGGCGCCATATGAGGCAGATCCGAATTGCTGTCAGACACATCATCAATGTTAAAGAGCCGCGCACCTGGGATATGGCCCGCGGTATATTCTGCTTTGGGATCACGGTTTTGCGCCGGAAGGTACCAAGACGCGTCTAAGATACGTAGATCGGGATCGCTGAGGTTTTTAGCCAGCCATTCTGTCGACACAAGCGTTTTTGGATGAGAGCGAGACATTGGGTCCATCAGTTTAGGATCACGACGGCATTATCTCTGTAGAAGCTGAGTTTCAAGTAGCAGTTCGAATAAGAAAACATATTTCAGATTTAACAACAAAAGCCTCTTTGGTTCTATGTTGCGGTATTACGTAAAAAATAACCAAGTTGAACCGAGGTAAATAGATGCAGAGAACTGCACCACCATCTCTTAAGTCTCCACTATATTCCTCAAATTCATAGATTAGAGCCGCTTAGAACAGTCAATGTTTATAAAGTAAGTCGTGCGTTCACTGTGGGTCAAGACTAGGGCTGCTAGCATGTGAGATTTGTGTAAAAATTTTAAATAAGGTAATTATGCATTGGTAGGAGAAATTCCAGTAGAGGGGTCATTACTCTTAGCCATGATCACGCATCAGGCGCGCTTTTTGCTTATCCCAGTCCCGTTTCTTTTCAGTCTGGCGCTTATCTGACTGATTCTTACCCTTAGCTACCCCAATCAACAGCTTCGCTCTGCCCTTGTCGTTAAAATAAAGCTTGAGCGGTACAAGGGTCATTCCTTTACGCCCGACGCTCTGCCACAGCCGCGCAATTTCACGCTTGGATGCCAAAAGTTTACGACGGCGACGTTCTTCATGGTTGAAGGATTTCGCTTGGGCGTAGGGCTGAATAGCACCATTAATCAACCATAGCTCTCCGTCCTCAACGGCAACATAACTTTCTGCAATGTTCGCGGCCCCTTCACGCAGGGATTTGACCTCCGACCCCAGTAGTATCATGCCACATTCAACCGTATCCTCGATAGCATAATCGTACCGTGCCCTCCGGTTCTCTGCGACAAGCTTGTTGTTTGGATCAGCCTTTTTCTTAGGTGCCATTTAAAATATTCTCATCTTTTTTAACAAATATGTGGCTTCAGTAGGCAACAGTACCGTCCCTCTATTGTAGTTTGGATTTAGAAAAGCTGCCAACTCATGTTTTTTAAAAATTTTTTAATCATGTTTTAGCCACGAAAGTTTTACACCTCTTATTTATGAAGAAAGTACCACATCGGATAGGTGCCATCAAACATCAAACAAATTACTTTGTATCGAAGTGTATCAGCCAGTTGAGCATTACCCCGCCGAGCAAGAACAACATATCTAGGATGGATCCTTGACGCCGTGGTATTACATTAGTTGGACAATTGTAAAAAATGGCTTTCCTGCACCTAAGCGCAAAGATGTTGCATGCCATAGGTCGATATTATAGCCTAATTAATCAAACCTGCGTGGAGCATTCCGGAACGCATCTTAACTTTCGTCTCATCTGTCAAGATAGTGAGTGGCAAACGCACATCTTCTGTACATTTTCCGAGCTGGCTAACACCATATTTTGCTCCAATTAAACCGGGTTCTGTGAATACTGCGCCGTGCAGTGGCATCAGCTTATCTTGGATTTTCAATGCAGTGGCGTAATCTCCCGCAAGCGTTGCTTCCTGCAATTGTGAACATAACTTCGGCGCAACATTTGCAGTCACAGAAATGCAGCCAACACCACCCTGAGCATTAAATCCGTGAGCGGTAGCGTCTTCACCAGACATCTGAATGAAATCTTCACCACAGTGCAAACGCTGTGCGCAAACACGAGCCAGGTCACCTGTAGCGTCCTTCACACCAACGATATTTTTGTGTTTGGCCAATTGACCCATAGTTTCTGGGACCATGTCGATTACCGAACGGGGGGGAATGTTGTAGATGATGATCGGAATACCAATTTCAGCCACCGCCTCGAAGTGAGCTAACAAGCCGCGTTGCGTAGGTTTGTTGTAATAAGGCGTCACTACTAGCGCACCATCCGCACCTGCAGCCATAGCTGACTCTGTCAAACGCAATGATTCAGCGGTACTATTTGAACCAGCACCCGCAATAACAGGCACACGACCTGCAGCGGTATCTACCACAGTTTTCACAACATGGTCATGTTCTTCATGGCTCAGAGTTGGGCTTTCACCTGTTGTACCTACAGGAACAATCCCATGAGTCCCTTCGACAATGTGCCATTCAACCAGCTGTTTCAGCGCCTTCTCGTCTACCTGACCATCAGAAAATGGGGTAATAAGCGCTACATAAGACCCTTTAAACATGGTATTGTCTCCGTTCAAATCATGTTTTTTCAAACATCGAATAACAGGGAATTTATAAAAACGAAACGGCAAACAACGTTAGAAATATTGAATTGAACTTTAAACAAATAAAGGTCATGTATATCAATTCTAAAATAAACACCGTCCGGGGGTAAAAGTGCGTTTCATTATTGCAGCGGTTTGGTTCGGGTGCATGGCACTACTTCCTTTTAGCACCATCGCAAAAGAGGACTCAGGCGATTTGTTGGCCAAAGCTTTTAACGCGTTAGACAAAGCAGATTTGGTGACAGCCAAACATTATGCAGAGAAAATATCCAACCCTGTTGGTAAAACTTTGATTATATGGCAACGGTTACGTCAGGGTAACGGAGCTTGGGGGGAATACGTGGATTTTTTGGCGGAAAATCCCGATTGGCCAGGTCTGCAACGTTTACGAAGTCGTGGCGAAGCGGCCATTCCTCCAAACCACAACCCAACACAAGTGCGTGCCTATTTCAAAGATCAGTTGCCGCAAACTGGCTCAGGATCCCTACGTCTAGCTGAGGCCTTTACCGCCCAAGGTCGAGGTGCAGACGCAAAGGCTGAGGCAAAGCGCGCTTGGTTAAGCCTAACTTTGCAACAGCATGAAATGAATAGCCTGCTCCACAGATATTCAGGCAGCCTGTCGCGTTACCACCAAAAACGACTAGAGTTTTTGCTTTGGAATGGTCACACTAACGAAGCTTCGCGCATGCTTGCGCTTGTATCACCAGGCCAACAGAAATTGGCCAAAGCACGGATCGCATTGCAAGAAACCACCAAAGGCGTTGATGCATTGATTAACGCGGTTCCCGCAAACCTGCGCAATGGCGGCGGCCTAGCATATGATAGGTTCCAGTGGCGCATCAGAAAGGGACGTTGGGATGATGCTCAAAAGCTGTTGGCTGAGCAATCCACCGATATTGAACAACTGGGTCTACCTGAAAAGTGGGGACCACGCCGCCGTGGCTTTGCACGTCGCGCTATGCGCATGGGCAAAATCGATCTAGCTTATAATTTGGCGAGCCAGCATGGGTTGTCGAAGGGTGGCGACTACGCCGATTTAGAATGGCTTTCTGGATTCATTTCCCTAACAAAACTGAATGCACCGAAGCAGGCCAAAGTCCATTTCCAGAACCATATGCGTGAAGTAAAAACACCCGTCAGCTTAGGTCGTTCCGGATATTGGGTTGGCCGCGCAGAAGAACAGCTAGAAGATTTTGACGCTGCTGTAGATGCATTTAACTTTGGCGCAAAATACCAAACCAGCTTTTACGGCCAACTTGCTTCAGAAAAAATCAGTGCAGAGCCCAACGTTCTTTTGACGGGTAGGATGATTATCCCAGATTGGCGCAAAGGCCAGCTAAGTAAGTCGACAGTTGTACAAGCAGGCATCCTTTTGCACCACGCCGAGGAACAAAACCTGATGCGATGGTTTTTTTCCCATTTGGCTGAAACCGCTAGTGAAATGGAAACCGCCCAGCTGGCAGAACTTGCACTGGGACTTGACCGTCCCTTCGTAGCACTCGGTGTCGCGAAAGAAGCGGCTAAACGGGGGTTTGTCATCCATAAAAGTTATTTCCCAGTGACCCAATTGGCTCGCTATTCCGGAAATGTCGCACCGGAAATTGCAATGGCCATTGCGCGGCGCGAAAGTGAACTGAATCCAAAGGCCGTGAGTCCCGTTGGCGCACGGGGCCTTATGCAGATCATGCCGGCAACCGCGCGACAAGTCGCAAGAGACATCAACATAGAGTATTCCAAAAACCGCCTAACAAACGACTGGCGCTATAATGCAAAACTAGGTTCGACCTATCTTGGTGGCTTGCTTGACATTTATGAGGGATCCTATGTGCTAGCGTTTGCCGCCTACAACGCGGGGCCAAACCGTGTGAATGAATGGATTAAAACGTACGGTGATCCACGTGGTAATAAGATTGATCAAGTGGACTGGATCGAACATATCCCTTACCGAGAAACCAGGAATTATGTGATGCGCGTGATTGAGTCACTCCATGTTTACCGTATGCGAATAAGCGGTAAAATAGTGCCCATCAGGCTGACCCAAGATCTGACTCGTGGCTAGACTTTTGCCTTTTTTTCACGCCACAGGGTGAAGATACCTGACATAACAATTAGTCCTGCACCCACAGTAGTTGGTAACGGCAAATTTTCACCAAATACGGTTACGCCGATCATAGATGCAAACACTAACTGCAGATAGGCAAACGGCTGCACGATACTTGCCTCTGCTTTTTCATAGGCTTTTATTAATAGGAAGTGTCCCGTTGCCCCAGTCACACACAGTAAAGCCATCCAACGGAAATCTATTGGGCTCATTGGCTCCCAGAAGAACGGGCCAATGACGGTCATGATCACAAATCCCCCAATCCCCGTCCAGAAAAAGCTGGTGGCAGCAGTGTCCTTGGACGCCGCCAACCGAGTTAGCAGATTGTAAAGCGCGAACAGAACCGCACCGCCAACAGCAATCAGCGCATGGGGCGAAAATACCTTTAGCCCTGGCTGCAGAATGATCAGCATCCCGATGAAGCCTACCCCAATGGCCACCCAACGCCGCCACCCCACGGTTTCCCCAAGGATCGGCCCAGAAAAAGCAGCCACGATCAGCGGATAAATGGCGAAAATGGCATGGGCTTCGATCAAACCAAGCATGGTAAACGCCACAACCGTCACTAGGATTTCAGTGGCGAGCAAAACACCGCGGAAAAACTGTAGAATGGGTTGTTCCGTTCGGGCCGTTTCAATCACACTGCCCGTGCGCATTTTGGACAAAGCCATGACGAACAGCAGGAAAAACCAATAGCGGATCATCACGATCATAAAGACGCTGTACTGCTCGGCCAGATGGCGCGAAATGCCATCTTGCATGGCGAACACAAACATGGCGACCACAGCGAGCCAGATGCCAACTCGGGTATTTTGCTGGGTCATACCAACACCCCACGGCTCATGTGGCGCTTACGACCAAAGCCTGTGATCCGTTCTACTGCAAACCCTGCCGCACCCAACGACTGGCGTACATGTCCCGCTGCTGTGTAGGTCGCAAATGTCCCACCCGTCGCCGTGTGCTGCGCGACCTGATCCATCAAGTCAGCACCCCAAAGTTCGGGATTTTTCGCAGGTGAAAACCCGTCGAGAAACCAAGCATCCGCCGCATCGTCCCACGCTGCAAGCGCCTGCCGCGCATCCCCATAAATCACAGTGGCGTCCAACGTGTCGCATGTTGCACGCCCTGCCTCTGCATCCCAAATCGCTGCAAATGCGGCAGCATAATCCACCAGTTCTGGCCACGCTTTATGCGCCTGCTCCATATCCGCAGGAGCCATAGGAAATGCCTCAAAACTCGTGAACCGCAAGGGTGTCGTTTGCCCTGCATCCCGCCACGCTTTCCAAGCACACAGCAGGTTCAAGCCAGAGCCGAACCCCAGCTCTGCAATGTGAAACCCCACCTGAAACCGCTCAGGAAAATCATTGCCCGCCAAAAACACATGTTCTGTTTCCGCGATTCCGTTATCGAGCGAGAAATACGGATCATCAAACCGTGTTGCCACGGGAATTTTACCGTCACGCCATTCAAGGTCCGCATATTCGTTCTGGTCGCTCATAGCCCAATGCTCTAGGTCAGATGGCACATGAAAGGAAGCCGCAATGCAAGTTATCGTAATTGGCGCTGGAATTTGGGGATTGGCCTGCGCCTATGCTTGCGCACGTCGTGGCGATGCGGTTACGGTCTATGACGCAGGGCGCGTAGGTGATGGCGCCAGCGGCGGGATCGTAGGCGCGCTCGCACCCCATGTTCCTGATCAATGGAATCCCAAAAAGCAGTTCCAATTCGAAGCCTTAGACACCGCCGATTTGTTCTGGTCCGAGGCAGACGCCCTGTCTGGCATCCCGTCAGGCTATGGCCGCATTGGCCGCTTACAGCCCCTGTTGTCAAAAAAGGCCGTGGAGTTGGCAGAGGCCCGTGGCACATCCGCAAAGGATTTATGGCAAGGTCGATACCACTGGCAGATAGAGCCGCGCCCCGACACAATGTCAGACACCGCTGCTCCTTATGGCGTGGTTCAGGACACATTGGCAGGGCGGATCCATCCACTTCAAGGAACGCTATCACTCGCTGGCGCATGCCGTGCAAAGGGTGTGCAAATTCACGAAAAATATCCCATCCATTCCCTGGCTGACAACCAAGTATCAGGACCCTGGGGCGATGCAAATGCCGACGCCATTATCGTTGCTGCAGGCGTTGCAGGGTTTGACCTGATCGCGCCTCACACACTCTTGAATCCTGGGTCTGGAGTCAAAGGACAGGCCGCACTTTTGGATATTGCCCTGCCCCATCACCAACAGGATTATGCAGATGGAGTCTATATCATCCCCCATGCGGACGGCACAGTTGCGGTTGGGTCCACCTCTGAAAACAAGTGGGACACAAATGGCACAGATGACAAACTGGATGTAGTGATCGCCAAAGCCCACGCCATTTGCCCGATGCTAAAATCCGCACCCATTCTTAAACGGTGGTCAGGCATCCGCCCCAAAGCCCGCCGTCGCGATCCAATGCTTGGACCCTTACCAAACCTGCAGGGCGTCTATACTGCACTGGGCGCATTCAAAATCGGCTTCGGCCTATCCCACAAAATTGGCGAGGTCGTTGCCGCACAAATCCACGGCGAAATCGTGGCCATCCCTGAAAGCTTCACGCTCGATTGGCACATGACTAAGTAGCACTTGCGCTTAGGCACATGCGCCCATCTGGCCCGCGCGCCCACAAAATCACGCCCTTCGCGTCAGGCTTGGCACAAAATGCAACCGTTTCGAAATCAAACAGCGGCGCTGTGGCGCGGAACTGGAACGTTTTCAATTGCCCAAGCAGGCTTTGCGCAAGGTTCAACAGATTCTGCGCCAGCAAGGGGCCATGCACAATCAACCCATCATATCCTTCAACATTTATTGCGTAATCACGGTCATAATGAATGCGATGACCGTTAAAAGTCAGCGCGGAATAGCGGAACAAATCTGTGGCCGAAAACATGCGTGTTTTCTTAATCGTTTCATCCATTGGCGCGATCGGCGGCTTTGGTTTACGCGCATCCAAATCAGCTTCAGCGCGATAGATCAGCAATTGATCCTCGACCACGCAAATCCCTCCGTCCTGCGAAATCTCATGGCGCAACGTGACAATCGCCAGCGGTCCCGTACGAGCATTTTTGCGCACCACATCTATAATCTTGCTCTTCTTTTCGGCGCGCACGCCGACACGTAGAGATGCATCAAAATGCAGGCTTCCCCCCGCCCACATACGGCGTGGCAGACCAAGGTCCGGGATGAATTCACCCGTGCGAGGATGACCGTCACGACCTAGCCCCATAGGAGGCAGCGACTCCCAAAAATAGGCGTATTGCCAGAAGGGCGGCAGCGCATCTCCTACCATTGGCGCAGGCCCCGCAAGATCGAGCACGGCATGCATCGCAGCAGCGCGTGCAGGATCTAACAGATCTGAAACAGTTTTGGTTTTTCCAATATTGTCCATCACCCTATTCTTTGCGCAAATCGGACGGTATACGCAATACAGAAGACTGCGGCAGAAGGATCCTTTAATGAAAGTCACGGGCCTGGATCATCTAGTTTTAACCGTTTCTGATATCGCGGCAACAGTGGCGTTCTATCAGGGCATTCTCGGAATGGTACCGCAAGTGTTTAAGGCCGCAGATGGCAGCGTCCGCACCTCCCTAAGCTTTGGCACGCAAAAGATAAATCTTCATGCAGTAGAGAACACGTTCAAACCCAATGCACATAGCCCAACAACTGGCAGCGCCGATCTTTGCTTGCTTGTCGACAGCCCGCTGGATGAGTGGATTAACCACCTCAAGTCACAGAAAGTAGACATCATTGATGGGCCAGTATCGCGGTCAGGGGCACGGGGCACAATCACATCAATCTATCTGCGTGACCCCGACTTAAACCTGATCGAGGTGTCGATTTATGCTTGATCTACTGGTGCGATTGGACATCACCTTCGTGGTTTGGATCGCTTGTTTTTGTGCTGTGACCCTATCCGCTGGAATCCAACGTCTATCAGGCCAAGCCTTTGGTATCGTTGCCGCCCCTCTCATCGCATTGGTCGCGCCACAGTTTTTGCCCGCAGGATTGTTACTACTTGGGATCACCGTCGGGCTGACCTCTACGGCTGTGGATTTTTCGGCGCTGACCCGTGCTGAAATTATACCCGGCTTTTTTGGCCGTGCGCTTGGCGCTATGATTGCCGCAATGATCGCGGCGTCTATCACAAATGTTGATCTGATCGCGGGGCTGACGGGTGCGGCGGTGCTGTTCGGCATAATCATCAGCCTATCTGGCCTGCGCATTGCCATCCAACCCTTCAGCCTTACCATGGCAGGCATTGCCGCAGGATTGATGGGCACAATCACAGCCGTCGGTGCACCACCCATGGCGCTGCTGTATCAGTATGAACCCGCCAAACGCGCTCGGGCCATGCAAAACGCGTTCTTCTTTTGGGGCATGTGCGTATCGGTATTGGCGCTGGCATGGCAGGGCCTCATCACCATAAAGCACATGATCTTTGCAGGCAGCTTGCTGCCAGCCATCGCGCTTGGCCTTGCGGTGTCGATGCCAATAGCCAAACAATTGGAACGTCAAACCATTCGCCCCTACGCGCTTGGCCTGTCGATGGTTGCGGCGACAACACTGATCGCGCAATTGGTATTCGCCTAACCCTTTCGCCGACGCCGCCCTTTGACCACGCTGCGGCCCTTGTGCTTGATCTTGCTACGTTTGCCACTGTCAGATTTTGGCATAGGTTTGCCCCCAACGTCGAGCAGCTCCAAAAGCAAACCACCCGTTAAAGGCGCAGCCTCTGCCAGACGAACTGTTGCGAGCATACCGACCGAAATCACACGGCCAGATCGATCCCCCGTCAGCGACTTTGCCTCATGATTATAGACCCAGTATTCGCGCCCCAGCGATGACAACGGGATCATCCCATCCGCACCGCTTTCATCCAGCTTTACGAACATTCCAAATTTTGCAATGCCAGACACACGGCCCGTGAATTCATTACCAACCCGTTCGGCCAAGAACGCGGCCAAATACCGATCCACCGTGTCCCGCTCTGCCAGCATAGAGCGGCGCTCGGTCTGGGAAATCCATTCGGCCGTGTCCTGCATCTGGTCCGTATCCTCGGGCTGTGAGCCGTCATCGCCCCAACCGTGCGCGGTGATTAACGCGCGGTGCACAACCAAATCGGCATAGCGGCGGATTGGCGATGTGAAATGAGCATAGCGGCGCAAGTTCAGCCCAAAATGCCCCATGTTTCCTGTGCCATAATAGGCCTGCGTCATGGATCGCAGAACGGTCATGTTGATGACCTCTGCGTCTTCAGTCCCTGCCGCTGCATTCAGTAATTTATTAAGGTGCATGGTTTTCAAAACCTGACCCTTGGCCAGTTGCAAGCCCACGCTGTCCGCTGTTTCGCGCAAGGCTTCTAGCTTTTCCTGAGACGGTTCTTCGTGAACCCGATACAGGAACGGACGTTGCTTTTGTTCCAACGTTTCCGCCGCGCATACGTTCGCCATCACCATGAATTCTTCGACCAGCTTATGCGCATCGAACCGATCACGGAACGCGACACTTGTGACCACGCCCTCATCGGACAAAACGATCTTGCGTTCTGGCAGATCGAGGTTCAGCGGTTGCCGTTCGCTCCGCGCCTTTGTGGCACTGGCATAGGCAGTAAACAGTTCCGCAATCGGCCCCTTCAATGGCTCTGTTGCATTGTCATACGTGCCACCCACAGCCGCCTGCGCTTGCTCATAAGACAGGCTGGCAGGGGAATGCATCAGGCCACGGTGGAATTCATGATCCAGCCGCTTACCGTCCGCGTTCAACACAATGCGCAGAGCCAGACAGGCACGGTCCACACCTTCGTGCAGTGAACACAAATCACCCGACAGCGCGTCTGGCAACATCGGCACAACGCGGTCTGGAAAATAGCTTGAATTACCCCGCTTGCGTGCCTCTTTATCCAGTGGCGAATTTGACCGCACGTAATAGGCCACATCGGCAATAGCCACCCAAATGATGTGCCCGCCCACGTTCTTTGGGTCCTGATCAGGGATCGCGCAAATCGCATCATCGTGGTCCCGCGCATCCGATGGGTCGATGGTGAACAGCGGGAGATCACGCAAATCGGTGCGCTCACCAAGATCCACAGGCTTCGCGGCCTCGGCATCTGCCACCACGTTGTCGGGGAAATGATCAGGGATGCCATGTTCATGGATCGCAATCAACGAAATAGATTTTGGGGCCATCGGATCGCCCAGAACTTCGACGATTTTGACTTTGATCAAGCCCGCATGCCGCTGTTTGCCAAGCTGCTCTGCCTCTACTAGCTCACCATCTTTTGCGCCACCTGTATCACCTGCGGCGACGATACTTTCCCGGCCTGATTTTTTATCGACAGGCACCAAGCGCCCACCTTCTGAACCTTCGCGGTAGATGCCTAAAATGCGGACAGGGCCTGATCCAATTTTACGGATCAACCGTGCTTCGTATTTGAAATCTTCATCGGTGGCAGAGGACAGACGCACCAAAATGCGGTCGTTCGCGCCAAGAGTTGGATCACCCTTTTGGGGCATGATCAAGATGCGCGGTGCGGGGTTGTCGCCCTTCCATTCCATCGGAGCGGCAGTCATGTCTCCGTTTTCATCAGGCGGCAGCACCAACAGTACAGATACTGGCGGTAGCTCTTCTGGCCCACGATAGTTTCGTTTTTTCTTTTCGATATGGCCTTCAGCGGTCAGCTCTTTCAGGATGCGTTTAAGCTCTATCCTGTTGCTGTCTTTGATCCCAAACGCGCGGGCCACGTCGCGCTTGTTCGATTTTGCAGGATTGTCCTTGATCCAGTCAAGAACCTGTTCTTTAGTCGGTAATTGTTTCATGCCCCCCACTATCATGGAGGGCATAAAAGGTCATTGCTAATCGTGTGGGGTGCGTTTTTACGCCTCGCTCACTGCAACTTTGGCGTTTTCACGGCTGCAGGCTGATTCAAGTACACCCAAGACACCCAACATGCGCGAGCCGACCAGGACCCCAAGGCACACAGGGTTCTGATGCCTTACACCTGCAAAGGTAAGGCCGCCACGATACCAAGAGGTAGTAGCTGCCACAGGTCAGCCCAAGTGAACACGAACAACGGCACAAAAGCGTTTGCAAAAATAAATACAGGCTTAAACTGGAGGACGACCCAAGGGTGCAACGCATGCTCGTAGTCTTGCAACAACAACGAGCAAACATCTTTGCCAGGCGCGAGTGGGATCACAAAACCAAGAGCCACACCCGCCAACGTTGCATGTATGCTAGACTTCAAAACCGGAGCCCAAAGGATCAAGGCGAGAAAACGATACCGCTGATGGCACCGTATACGGGCAGTGCCGCGTGGGACCATGTGGACAGTGTAGCACGAATGACTTCGCGCTAAATTTTAAGGACCTGAAGGAAGAAGATCGCCGTCAAGCCATCGTTGATTTTTAACAGCAAGGATTTTGAAATTTTGAAATCACCAACCGCAACGCTAGTTTTCAAGTTCAAAAGCGCACCGTAGATGGGCGCTAGAAAACCAATGTTTTAAATCAGAAAACTCAACAAAATAACTACTGAAAGGGCAGTAGCACCTACTACTTCTGGTAACATTTCTAAAATACACAGCCATTATATTCGCCTTTTCGGCGTGCGTAAGAGCCAAAGCTAGACTAAATACAGGATAATCAAAGACAACATTTTTTGTCAAAAGCAAATGCTGGGTCGGGCACAGGCTAATCTCACAAATCGTCAATCGTGTCGATGTCGCGCAAGACATCAATGCGCGCCACACGTAAAGACCCGAACGTCGCCAACGTATCCTCGAGTGCCCTTTCAGTGCTCCAACTTACATTAGCGAAAATTTGACTTGGAACCGCGCGGGTATTTTTTAAACCAATCAGCCAGAACCCACCATCAGGCGCAGGTCCAACAACTGCATCGTGATCCCCCAGTGCCCAAAACGCCTTAGCAATCAACGCTGGCGTGATGTCAGGAATATCCGCGCCAACGATCAAAACTGGTCCCGCAGAAGCAGAGCGAAAAATTCGCGCCATACGATCCCCTAGATCACCCGCCCCCTGCGGTTGACGGGTCACATGAGCAGGCCAAACACGGCTCTCCAACCCCTCTACATCAGGGGACACGGCCAACACGGTCTGCCAACGCAGGTCACGAGACAATCGCGCAATCAGTCGCCGCGCTTGATGGCGAAACCACCACGCCGCCTGGGTGTGCCCCAAATCACGCCCCAACCGCGTTTTCACACGACCTGGGTGCGGTTCCTTGACCATAATATAAAGCTGCGGCTTCACGCGAAATAGTCGGCCAGAATGCGGCTATAAATCGCCTTTAACTGATAGATTTGTGCTACTTCGACCCGTTCGTCCACTTGGTGCATGGTTTTGCCAACCAACCCGAATTCCACCACAGGGCAGTGGTTTTTCACGAACCGCGCGTCCGATGTGCCGCCCGTAGTGGACATCTCTGGCTCCACGCCCGTTTCCACTTTCACCGCTTTGCCGATCAATGCGGACAATTCGCCCGGTGGCGTGAAAAAGCTCTCACCACTCACTTGCGTTTTCATGTCAAATTCAATGTCAAATAAATCCGCTACACTCTGCATTTTGCGGGTTAGCCAATTGATCAGCGCTTCAGACGTCCACGTATCATTGAACCGTATATTTACAGTTGCGCGACACTGCGCAGGAATCACATTGTTCGCCGGATTACCAGTATCAATCGTCGTTACAGCAAGGGTCGATGGATCAAAGTGCTCCGTCCCATCATCCAACTGATGCGCCGCCAGCATTGCCATCAGCTGCGCCATCGCAGGCAGCGGGTTTTTCGCGCGGTGCGGATAAGCCGAATGCCCCTGCACGCCTGTCGCAGTAAAATACCCCGTCATGGACCCGCGCCGCCCGATTTTCATCATCTCACCCATAGTGTTCGGGCTGGTCGGTTCCCCAACCAAACAGTGATCTATCTGTTCGTTATTCGCGTCCATCCAATCTAGCAGTGCAACCGTGCCATCCACGGCAACGCCTTCTTCATCGCCTGTGATCGCCAGCACGACCGACCCGTCAGGGGGTGTCGTGTTCACAAAATCAATCGCCGCCGCAGCAAAGGCCGCCACACCCGATTTCATATCCGTAGCGCCACGCCCGTACATGAAACCATCTTTGACCTCGGCCCCAAAGGGATCGACCGTCCAAGCAGCCTCGTCCCCCAGAGGAACCACATCCGTGTGCCCGTTAAAACCGAACGTGCGCCCATTCGCACCCTGCCCCCAGCGGGCGAACAAGTTTGAAACCTCACCCCGATCCACGCGCGTACAGGTGAACCCAGCATCTGTCAGCAAACTGTCCAGCAGCACCAAAGAACCCCCTTCAGTCGGCGTGACTGAGGCACATTTGATCAAATCAGCGGTGAGTTTTTCGGGATCAACAGGTGTATGTGACATAGATTAGCTCCTTTGTCGTCAGGCGTATCGCGCCAACTTCGTCGCTGCAAGTCAGAGTGGCGGAAAATCAGCACATGGGGCTGTAATACAGGTTTGTACGTCATCTCCTGGCAGCGTTAAACACAGACGGTGGGCGTGAAGCATCAAACGATCAGACTGCATCGCAACCTTGGGTGTGGCGTAAAACACATCTCCCAACATCGCGTGACCCACAGCCGCCATGTGAACTCGCAATTGATGACTACGCCCTGTTTCAGGGGTTAGCTCCACCACACAACTCTCGGTCTTTCGTGCCAGCACCCTCCAATGCGTAACAGATGGCTTGCCCGCATCATCCACCTTTTGTAACGGACGGTTCGGCCAATCGCGCATCAAGGGCAGGTCTACTGTACCGCTCTCCAGGATCTGCCCCGTTACCTCGGCCAAATAAGTTTTCTGCACGCCACGCCTTTCAAACTGCCAGTTCAGCTCCCGCTGTGCCTGATCCGTTTTTGCAAAAACCATCACACCAGACGTGTCCATATCCAAACGGTGGATCAGGCGAATGTTGCTGTTCTGTGCCTCCAACCGTGTCAGCAAACAGTCTTTGTGGTTTTCTAATCGGCCTGGCACCGACAGCAGACCAGCGGGTTTATCCATGAACAGCACAGTGTCCGTCTCATACAGAACGGAAATTGGGCAGCTAGGAGGAGAGTAAACAAAGGGCAGGCGCATGCTTTGCCATAACGACTCTTACGGAGGCTGGCAATTCTAGCATTCCACCAACTTCCCCGCTAGGCTGACACACAAAAAAGAAGCTCACAGGACGATGACCCGCAGAACGTTTACAAAATCCGCCCTCACCACCGCCGCGTTGGTTGGCACAGGAGCCGCCGCTAAAGCAGCTGACGTGGATGTGGTCGTGATCGGCGCGGGTGCGGCAGGGCTAGCCGCGACAGACGCATTGATAAGAGACGGCTACACCGTTCAATGCATCGAGGCTGCGAACCGCATCGGTGGGCGCGTGTTTTCGGACACATCCACCTTTGGCGTGCCAATGGATTACGGCGCGCATTGGCTGCACAATCGCAGCCTGAACCCATTTGTGAACATCGGCAAAAAACTGGGGCTGAAACTGTATAAAGCACCGTCAAACATGCGTGTGATGGTAAAAGGGCGTGATGCAACAGATGCTGACGAAATTGCATTCTTCAATGAGTTGGAGCGCATAAATCACGCCATAGCAAAAGCCGCAAAAAAGCGCAAAGACGTGTCCGCAGCCAACGTCATTGGACCTAAAAATCCATGGAACCTCACAGCCTCAGCCCACATCGGGCCCCTGTCCATGGCCCGTGATATGGCTGATGTTTCAGTAGCTGATTGTTACAGCGCCAAAGAGGGTGTCGATTGGTTTTGTGCACAAGGGTTTGGCACGTTGTTGGCGGCATACCATGCAAAAACGCCCGTAACCTTGGGCACCCGCGCCACATCTATTGATGCATCGACAGACAGCGTGATCGTGGAAACCAATAAGGGAGCCCTACGCGCAAAATCGGTTATCGTGACGGTATCACAGGGCATTTTAAAAAGTGGAAAACTAGCAATTAAACCCAAGATGGACAGCCAAATCCGTCAAGCCATTGGTGGCATCACCATGGGCAGCTACAACCATATCACATTGCAATTTGCGCAAGGCACCATCGACGCAAAACCTGACAGCTGGATCGCGTACCAATTAACCGAACACAAAAATGGGAGCCCCACAGGCGGCGGCATCCTTGCCAATATCAGCGGATCAAATCTGTGCTATTTGGAGATCGGTGGCAGCTTTGGAAAATCACTAGAAGCCGAGGGCGAGGCCACAATGATCGACTTTGGCCTTGCGGAACTGACGGCCCTTTTTGGTGCAAATATTCGCAATGGCTACATCAAGGGCTCAGCTACACGCTGGGGCAAAAATGCAAACGTCCTTGGCGCATATTCTGGCGCATTGCCCGGAATGATCGCCACACGACAGCACCTGCACATGTCAATTGCGGGGCGCATTTTCCTAGCAGGCGAGGCCACCAGTTTTGGTGAGCAAGCCACCGTATCAGGGGCGCACAAAGAAGGTTTGCGCGCCGCTAAAACTGTTAGTGCATTGCTGGGCTAGGCCTTCGCGCGTTCACCCTTGGGATCATAAAACGGCTCGGTTTGCGCCTTAGCTTCGACGCGAACGCCTGCTACTTCAATCTCGTATTTTGACGCCAGAACCTCAGCCAGCGTTTCACCCTGACACGGCACATAACCCATGCCCATTGCCGCCCCTTCAAAATGGCCATAACCGCCTGAGGACAGATACCCAATCACTTCGCTATCACGAATAACGGCTTCGTTGTGATACAGCAGCGGTTCGGAGTCTTTCAGTTTGAACTGCACTAACCGCTGGCCCAGACCTTCCTCTTTCTTGCGCAAAACAGCATCACGACCGATGAAATTGGGCTTGTCTGTTTTCACCGCAAAGCCAAGGCCAGCCTCCAACACGTGATCTTCACAAGTGATGTCATGGCCAAAGTGGCGGAAGCCTTTTTCGATGCGACAGGTATCCATCATGTGCATGCCACATAACTTAAGATCCATGTCCTGCCCTGCCGCGTGGAGAGTTTCGAACACATGGCCTGCTTGGTCGGCAGACACATAGACTTCCCAGCCCAGCTCTCCCACATAGGTCACGCGATGCACCCGAGCAAGGCCCATGCCGATCTCAATCTCTTGGGCTGTGCCAAACGGGTTCACTTCGTTTGAGAAATCCGCAGGCGATACCGCTTGCAGTAATTCGCGCGATCGTGGCCCCATCACAGCCAACACGCCCTCGCTCGCTGTTACATCCGTGATCACCACGTTGAAATCGCCAAGATTGCGTTCCATCCACACCTGATCCGCAAGCCGTGTCGCTGCAGGTGTCACCACCAGATAGGCCGTTTCAGACATGCGCGTGACGGTCACATCCGCCTCGATCCCCGCACGATTGTTCAGGAATTGCGTGTACACAATCTTGCCTACAGGCGCAGAATAATCCCCACCACCGATATAGTTCATGAACGCCTCTGCGTCGCTGCCTTCAACACGGATTTTACCGAAGGATGACATGTCGTACATGCCAACATTCTGGCGCACCACCATGTGTTCATCGCGCACGTTGTCGAAAAAGTTCTGACGCTGCCAGCTGCATTCGTACTCAGGCGTCTGGCCTTCACGCGCAAACCAATTGGCCCGTTCCCAGCCCGCAATTTCTCCCATCACACCACCATTTTCCAGCATGTGATGATGAAACGGCGTGCGCCGCACACCCCGCGCAGTCGCCTTTTGGCGATATGGGAAATGGTCTGCATAGAGCAGACCCAACGTTTCTTTGGACCGCTCAAACAGATAGGTTTTGTTGCCTTGGAACGGCTGCATTCGGCTGATGTCCACATCGCCCAGATCGAACGGTTTTTGCCCTTCGTCCATCCACTGCGCCAGCGCCATACCCGCGCCACCAGCAGATTGAATGCCAATGGAGTTAAACCCAGCAGCCACCCAGAAATTATCCATCTCTGGCGCCAAGCCAAGATGATAGGCATCATCGGGCGTGAAAGATTCAGGCCCGTTAAAAAACGTATGGATGCCCGCCTCTGCCAACATCGGTAAACGCTCACAAGCGGCCTCTAAGATCGGCTCAAAGTGATCGAAATCCTCTGGCAGTTGGTCGAATTCGAAATTGTCAGGAATGCCATCCATCGCCCAAGGTTTCGCATTTGGTTCGAACGCACCCAGCAGATATTTGCCCGCGTCTTCCTTGTAATACGCGCACTCATCAGGAACGCGCAGCACGGGCATTTGGGTAAGACCCTTAATCGCCTCGGTCACAATGTAAAAGTGTTCGCAGGCATGCAGCGGGACATTAACGCCTCCCATACGGCCAACTTCATGGCCCCACATGCCGCCACAGTTTACGACCATATCGGCCTTGGTGTGCCCACTTTCACCGTCTTGGTTGATCCAGTTTACACCTGTGACAGTGCGGCCCTCTTTAGTCATACCGGTCACTTTAGTGCGCTCGACAACCATGGCCCCACCGTTGCGCGCGCCTTTGGCAAGAGCGAGCGCGATGTTCGCAGGATCGCCCTGCCCATCAAGAGGCAGCCAAACGCCAGCAGTTACGTCGTCGATGTTCAAATGCTCGTACCGCTCTTTGACTTCCTTGGGTGAAATCTCTTCAACCTCTACACCAAAGGCGCGGGCCATAGTGGCCTGACGAAAAATCTCTTCTTTACGTTCTTCAGTCAGCGCTACAGTGATTGAACCACAGCGTTTAAAGCCAGTGGCCACCCCTGTTTCCACTTCCAAATTGCCATAAAGCTCTTGAGAATACTTCGCCAATTTCGTCATGTTCGCTGTCGCGCGAAGTTGTGCGATCAGGCCAGCCGCATGCCACGTTGTGCCAGATGTCAGTTGTTTGCGTTCCAACAGCACAACGTCTTTCCAACCGAGTTTTGTGAGGTGATAGGCGACCGAACAACCGATGACACCACCGCCAACAATGACTACGCGGGCTTGGGATGGAACTTTGCTCATGGGTAGGTCTCCGCAAATTTTGCCTTGAAGGTGGCAATCATGCCTTCTTCTGTTGCGCCGTCATCATAGGGCGGCGTCGAAATAGGTTTCACCTGATCCACAGGTATTTTCACAATCAGATTGATCCGATCCGCAAGGTCGCCCCAAATGTCTTCCCATTTCACAATCAGCACGCCAAATTCGGCGGTACCACGGCGCACCATTTGGGCCTTGCCGCGAACACGCACACCTTTCCGGGTCCATTGATCAACAAAATTTACTTCTAATTCGGGCTGGTTCGTCAAGTTCGTCACGGTCTGGGGGGACCGAATTTCACCAAAGGCAATCGTCTGGTCATCCAGCACCAAAAACGTACCCTTCGGGCTAACGTTCGGGCGACCACCCGCTGTCACCGTGGCCACAAAGCCTAGCGGAAACGTGGTGATCAAATCAATGCCAAAGGCTGGCAGTTTCACTTCAATCTCCGTTTCAATTCGGCAATGTGTGCAGGGCCAACTTCGCAGCAACCCCCAATGATGGTTGCACCCATTTCAGCCCAGTGTTCGGCGAATTCGGCATAAGCCTCTGGTCCCAAGTCAGTACGCGCAGTCAGCGTATCCACAGTCTGGTTGACCACTTTGAACGCATCAGAAATCTTGGTAAACCCATTCGCATAGGCCCCAAACCGCAACCCATGCGCCGCAATAATAGGCAAGGCTTTAGACACCGCTTCAGGTGTGGAACAGTTGATCAGAACGGCAGCGGGATCGTATTTATCCAACAGGGGCAGCGCATCTTCTAAAGCTTCCCCAGATCGCAATAGCGTGCCGTCTTCGTCATCTACCGACAGGCCAATCCAAACAGGTTTCTGTGAGTCTACACATCCCGCCAACGCACCCTCGGCCAATTGCAAACCAGACGCGGTTTCGATCAAATGCAAATCTACATGGGCATCATGCAGCGCAATGATTTCGGCGTAAGCGGCAGCAGACTCTGCAACAGGCGGAGCCAGATCAGGACGGTAACTTGCACCAAGTGGACCCAGAGAACTGGCCACCTGACCCGCACCAAACGCATCCCGCGCAGCACAGGCAATCTCGCGGCCCTTTTGGTGTAAGGCTTCGAACTGTTCTGCGATCCCATTGTTCTGCAAACGATCCCGCAGCACCGCATAGGTGTTCGCAATAGCAATGTCGGCCCCCGCTAAAAAATAATCACCATGAATATCACGCACAATATCAGGGTGATCTATCATCACCTGCGTCGCCCACAGCGGTGTTGGCCCCTCGGGGGCACGGGCAATCAGCTCTTGCCCCATGCCGCCATCAAGAATGGTAATGTTTGACATTTTTTCCTCCATATATTGCCCCAAGAAAGACCTGGGATAGTTGTTTTTTATGCACGGATGCGCTCGTTTGCGGGGTCCCAAAGTGGCTCATCTTTTTGCACAACCGCCTTGCAACGTTTGCCAAAAATTTCCACTTCCAATTCGGTCCCAGCTTTGGCCAGATCAACCTGCACCATACCAAGCGCTATGGAGGCGCTAACACGATGCCCCCACGCACTTGATGTGGTTTCACCTACCACTTTGTCATCACGCCAGATGGTCGACATGTATGGTGCATCAGCAAAATCAGCCTCCACTATTAAGGTAACAAAGGCGCGTTTGCGGCCCTGTTGCTTTTCATTTTGGATCGCTGCCTTCCCAACAAAATCAAACGGCTTATCCAGACGGACAAACCGTTCCAAACCACCCTCGAGGATGGAGTAATCCGTTGATAGATCTCCCTTCCAAGCGCGGTACCCTTTCTCAATCCGCAAGCTATCCAGCGCGTACATACCAAACGGTTTCGCACCAGCCGCCAGAACTGCATCAAAAATTGGCGGCATATGATCGTTTTCGGCATGAATTTCCCAGCCCAACTCACCAGCAAAACTCACACGTATCAAAAATGCTTTTTGCCCCGCAACCGTTGCCCACTGATGGGTCAACCAACCTTGTTCCAAGTCTGCATCAGTGATGCCAGACAACACCTCGCGCGATTTTGGACCTGTTACGACCAGTGTGTCCCGCTCTGTGGTTGTTTCCCGAACATTTACACCTTTAGGCACCGCATTGCGGATCAAATCCCCATCATGCCACTGCGCCGTTGCGGCAGTTATCAGGATGAAGTTGTTCTCTTCGATACGAATACAAGAAAGTTCGGTCAGTATGCGTCCACGGCTATCAGACACATAAACCAGGTTCATGCGTCCTACCTTTGGAATGCTACCCGTCACAAATCCTCTTAGCCAATCGTCTGCGCCTTCGCCTTGGATCCAGAATCGAGAGAAGCCTGGCAGATCAAGAACGCCACAAGAATCACGCACGACTTCACATTCATACTTTACACGGATTTGCCACGGCCCTTCTCGGCTCCAAGTCTCAGTTGCTTCTAGGGATACGTCATCTCCATTTTTGGCAAACCAACAGGCCCTCTCCCAACCGTTGAACGCACCCATGACACCGCCAAGTTCCTTAATTTTCTTATGATTTGGCGACAGCTTTTTATCGCGCCCCGCTGGCCATTCATAATGCGGGTAGTGCATCGCATACTCGTGGCCATAAGTTTCAATGGCCTTTGCCAAACAATGATCGTGATCTGTGTAATCGGTGTAACGACGCGGATCGACAGCCCACATATCATCCTCAGTCTCCCCATACATGATCCACTCCGACAGCACCTTTCCTGCACCACCACCTTGCGCAATACCGAAAGTGAAGGAGTGACCTTCAAACGCATTCGGACAACCAGGCATTGGGCCAATCATTGGCAAACCATCAGGCGCGTATGGGATTGGACCATTAATGTTGCGTTCAATGCCACCTTCACCAAGAAGTGGTACACGTGCCATCGCATCTTCGATATAATCTTCCAAACGATCTAAATCGTCAGGATAAAGCTGAAAACTGAAATCCTCTGGCATTGGATCATCAGGGGTCACCCAATGGGCCTTGCAATTCCGCTCATAAGGACCGAGATTTAGCCCATTTTTATCCTGGCGCAAATAATAGGACACATCCACATCACGCAATAATGGGACCTTATGACCCTTTTCCTTCGTCCACGCTTCCAACTCAGGAATTTGGCCAGTCAGGAAATACTGATGAGACATAACCACCATTGGAACGGTGCGTCCACCATGAGGTTTGAACATTTCACCCACTCGCTGCGCATAATAACCCGCACAGTTCACAATCTTATCGCAGCGAATATCGCCTTTTTTAGTTTTAACAATCCACTCATCACCATCTCGATCAATATCAACAACTGGGCAGAACCGCTCTATCCGTGCGCCCAAATCCCGTGCACCTTTGGCAAGGGCTTGGGTTAACTGTGCCGGGTCTATATCACCATCTAAAGGGTCCCAAAGACCACCTTCTAAATCATGCGTTTCAATGAACGGGTGTTTTTTCTTCATTTCCTCATTGGTCATAATATCCATCTTTAGACCCTGGTAATTACCCATGCCCGCTACACGCTCAAATTCCAACATGCGGTTCTTGGAATGTGCCAGACGGATGGAACCCGTGACGTGATAGTTCATTGGGTAATCGACATCATCACCCAGTGTTCGATACATCTCTGCACCGTAGCGTTGCATATTCATCACTGCCCAACTGCCCGCAAAGTTTGGCACGTTACCAGCCGCGTGCCACGTCGATCCTGCCGTCAGTTCATTTTTTTCCAGCAAAATGCAATCTCTCCAACCTCCTTTAGCTAGATGATAGAGTGTGGATGTGCCAACGACACCACCGCCGATAATAACAACACGCGCCGTTGTTGGAAAATTAGACATCGAAGTCTCCTTTTAGTCGAGCATAGGTCTCGCGGCATAGCCACCAAACATAATTGCAGTTATTTTTTTGATAAGTATTTTAGTACAGAAGTGCAGTTCTTTTGAAGATACATTAGCTAACATGCCAAGTAACATTTTGAGAATAAAGCCCAACAACATTAAATTTGTACTATGAACGAAAACTGGTATCCAGACTGGTCCTACCAAGAGATTGGTGAGGCGAGAAATGGATACAGAAATAAATAGCGTAGTTTTAGAGTTCAGAACATTTAAAATTAAACTATTTTTCACCACTTGTAAAAGCCACGCGGTATCTCGGCATTCAGTACTTTGTATCTGCATTGTATTCTCCATTAATACACTGGTGGTGCGATGACCCAAATCACTTCAGCATCTTGCGTCCAGGGGTTTGCCCAACGATAGGCCTCACCGCGAATGCGAAAACTATCGCCTGGCTCCACGTCGAACTGACGCATTCCAACCCAAAGGCGCAGCTTTCCCGAAATGACATAACAAACCTCTTGCGTTGGGCGCGTTTCCAACTTTTTCATCTCGGCGCCTGCCTCAAACGTGGAATGAAACATCTCAAAATCGTCAGTCAGATCTGGTGAAAGAAGTTCCTCCACCAACCCTTTGTTTCCGCTGCCCACGCGCCGCCGAGCCGCACTACGAACTACATAGCCTTCCTCATTTGGGACCGAAGGAGCCTGACCAAAAAATATAGAAACTGATACCTCTAGCGCTTTTGCAAGCACTTTTAATTCATCGATGGAGGGATGGGATATATCACGTTCCACTTGGCTCAGCCAACCTACGGATTTGCTGCATTGTTCGGCCAAATCCACCAATGTTACATTTCGTGCTTTTCGCAATGCACGCAAATCTGCTCCGAGCGATGCTGAGGAATATGGTAATGTGTCTGGCATAGTTTCCGGTGATGAAATTTAACATGAAAATTTCATGCTTTATTTCATCAAAGCAAGTCTAAAAACGACATAACTTTAAATTTTGTGGCCTTTTCGTATTTCTTTTATTTCGAACTGCGAAACTCTGAGCATTGTATTGTTCCGTGCGACGAACAAGCAGTCGAGCCCAATGGTTACGCACCCATAAAACAATCAAAAATACTTATGAAAGCTATACTAAATATTAGCCAAAACCTATTGGTGCTGATGACTAACTATTTTTCAAGGTAGCATGCCGACTCTAACATCAGAATCGTAGACCAAGCTCTGATCAACCGCCCACTTATGCACTTCCAATTTAGTAACAGGGGCCTTTTTGTTACCAAAAAAGTTATCCAAGAAAATGAGCCTTATGCGCAAAGCAGGCATCGTCTTGCAGGTCAAACCCATTTTGCATGGCCAGCATCCATAAATTCGAACCTACAGCAAGCGCTCCACACTCTAGCTTTGAAGAATAAACTCGACTCTATAAAGCGAATCCTGTTAAGAACAAACCATGAACATTTAATCTTATACTGCCATGCCAACACGACGTATTCTATCCATATGGTTCCCCTACCTAGCCGCTGAACGAGTTTTGCGTAGCCATCGTGGCGCAATACTGAACCCATTTGCCATCGTTGCACAAGACAGCAACGCCCTCACACTCGCCTGCCTATCCGCCGAAGCAAACGCTGAGGGCTTGATAGTTGGGCAACCCCTGTCTGACGCACGTGCATTTTGTCCAAACTTAATGACCGCCCCTGAAAACCCACTGCAAGAGGCAGGTTTTTTGGCAGGATTAAGACGTTGGATGGGAAAATATTCTCCTTGGGTCGCCGAAGAGGCGCCCGCATCACTTATTCTCGACATTACGGGCTGCGCACATCTATTTGGTGGTGAAAAACAGCTTGCTGAAGCGATTTCTCAAGACCTGCAAAATTTGCGCTTAACAGGCATGTTTGGCATCGCTGATACCCCTGGGGCCGCATGGGCCTTGGCCCGGTTTTCTGGAAAATCCGCACAAGCACACCGATCTGGTGACGCTATCAAACAAGAAGCCCGCGCCACACGATCCCGAGCATTTAAACGCCAAAATTGGGAGCGTAAAGGCCTTGCCCCCATTCGATTACAAACAAACCTCAACGCCTCCTATATCGCACCACCTGGCAAAACTCGCGAAGCTATCGCATTTCTGCCCGTGGCCGCACTGCGCCTACACCGTGACATTTGTACGAATCTCAATCGTTTAGGCATCCGTATAATTACTGACCTAATCGGCCTACCTCGCGGCGCATTAATGCGCCGCTTTGGGCGTGATGTAGTGCTACGGTTGGATCAAGCACTTGGCGCAGATCCCGAACCCATTTCACCTGCACGACGCACACATCATTTTGCTACACGCCTTTCACTGCCCGATCCTATTGGACTGGCCGAGGATATCATTGCAGGCATCGACCGCCTATTACCACCCCTGTGTGAACGGCTAAGTAAAGCAGGCCGTGGTGCGCGACAGTTGCGGCTTTGGTGTTTTCGCACAGATCGCAACTTTCAGATCATCGAAGTAGGCCTTGCCCACCCTAACCACAACCCCAACCGCATACGACCACTTTTATTGCTGCAACTGCCCAACATAGAAATTGGCTTTGGCATCGACACCCTACGGTTAGAGGCTTTTATAACCGAACCACTCTCCCACCTCCAACACAAAGGTCATACTGATGCAGTGGAAACTGCACGCAAACTACGCGATGAGGACAATGGGATATCCAATCTGATGGAAAGATTGGGCACACGGATTGGATTGGAGAACATCACACGCTTACATCCCGCTAACAGTCACATACCTGAGAAAACCGCCACCAAAATGGCCGCCACCTATTCTGAACCTGCAGAAAACTGGCCAGACATACACCTACTCCGTCCACTAACGCTGTTCCAACCAGAAGCCATCATTGTAGATAAACAAGGCGAAACGCCCTCTACTGCGCCTACCGTATTTCACTGGCGGAAGCGAACATTTCACACTGCTAGCGCCACAGGACCGGAACGCCTGTCTCCTGAATGGTGGCTCGATGATCCAAACTGGCGCAGCGGAACGCGGGATTACTGGAAAATTGAAACGGAAACAGGGGAGCAGTTGTGGATTTTTGAAACTAAAACCCGTGAATATTCAGGCGGTTGGTTCTGTCACGGCGACTTTTGCTAAGACAAAATCGGGTAATACTATCCACTCGCCCAGAGAAATTGCAAGAATCTGTCCTTTGGCTGGACAACAACAGTTAGCCTTGCGCCGCTTTGCGCGTAAATATTGGGGTTGTTTCATCTGACAGCTTAGGCTGAAATTTATATCCATCCAAGTCGAAGTCTTTCACGCCATCAAAAGACTCTACGCGGTTTGTGATCATATAACGTGCCATGGCACCCCGCGCTTTTTTTGCAAAAAACCCTATCATCTTTAATTCACCGTTACGGTCCTCTTTGAAGGTTGGTGTAATTACGGTGGACTTCATAATTTTTGGGTTCGTTGCCTTAAAATACTCCGTGCTCGCACAATTAACAACAGGCGCTCCCCCCGACGCTTCATCCAATGCTTCGGCTAACTTTGTGCCCCAGTATGCGTATAACGATGGTCCTTCTGTATTGGCCAAACGGCTGCCCATTTCCAAGCGATACGGCTGAATGCGATCCATTGGGCGCAACAAACCATAAAGACCACTAAGGATACGCAAATGATCCTGCGCGTAAGCCTGTTCATCAGGATTCAAGCTGTCAGCGTTCAATCCAACATACGTGTCACCTGCAAATGCCAGCATTGCCTGTTTAGAGTTCTCTGCTGTGGATTCTTGGGCAAAACTCTGAAATCGCTCACGGTTCAGCTTGGCCAAATCCTCAGATATTTTCATCAAATCACGCAGTTCAGACACACTTAGCTTTTTAGCAATTCTGGCCAAACGGTTCGCATCAATCTGATAGTCTGGCAATGTTTCAATCAAACCTTCAGGTTTTTCGTCAAAGTTCAGCTTTTTCGCGGGTGACAGCACAACAAGCATCTTCATCTCCAAAGTTCACAGGCACTTGTTATCTGAAGTAGTACCAATGCGGCAACTGAAAAGAATCTCTATTCCACTTCAATTTCTTCTAAAAATGCAGCACCAAAACGTGTCGCTTTAGCTGAACCTACACCACTAATACGTTCCAATGCATCAACTGAAATCGGTTTAATCTGTGCAACTTTAGACAAGGTCGAACTACTGCAGCTCATAAATGTATCTAGGCCATTTTCACCCCGAGCCAAACGCACCTGCACCGCTTGCAAACGGTCGAACAATGCGCCTGCATCACGACCCGCAAGCTTACGTCGCGCAGGATGAACTTCCTCCGCGGTACCGTTAATAACCTCAAGAAATGGGACGGCATAGCGTTCTAATTTCACTGCGCCAACTCCTGGCAAACGCGCAAACCCATCGATATCTTTAGGCCTCTCAGTGGCCATAGCAATCAAAGTTGCATCTGGAAAAACCACATATGCGGGCGCTTGCATGTCTTCAGCCAATGCGCGGCGCTTGGCTTTAAGTGCAGACAATAACGCTTCATCTTCATCCGCCACCATCGCTTTCACCCGTGTGTGCGAACTACGAGTTTTGACCAATGTATCTTGACGCAATTCAATCACTTCCTCACCACGCAACAAAGGCCGCGCCTTTTGCGTCATACGAAATGCACCATGGCGCTCCATATCAGGCCGGATCAAGTCATAGCCCATCATTTGACGAAAAATGCCCTGCCACTGTGCTTTATCATATTCTTTGCCAATACCGAATGTTGGCAAATCATTGTGGCCACGCTGCTTAATCCGATCCGTCAAAGTGCCTCGTAAAACGTCAATCAGATGCCCAGCGCCGAAATACTCTCCCGTCCGCAACACTGCCGAGAGCGCTTTACGTACTGCCTCTGTGCCATCAAAAACTTTTGGTGGATTAGCACAAAGATCACA
>ENA-ORDA01000839-ORDA01000839.1-marine-metagenome-genome-assembly--contig:-NODE-839-length-28725-cov-3.656800_pt1 | contig 28725 bp, 30 predicted proteins | sample MGYA00237778_ERZ508506 | MGnify/ENA primary metagenome ERZ508506 (study PRJEB26177, sample SAMN06267891) | marine metagenome | isolation source: Monterey Bay, California, USA | place: Pacific... | reverse complement strand
CACAATCTTGGCATGCGCTTTGGAATCCAATAAAAACGTCGAACCCAATTCGCCCCCATGGGGTGAAAGATTATATAGGAATTGCCTAACGATTAGAATTTTTTAAAATTCTTTGTTTTTCTCTATTCCAGTCTCTCTGCTTCACATCTTCCCTTTGGTCATAGGTTTTTTTGCCTTTGCCAATAGCAATATCGCACTTAATTTTATTCTCTTTCCAGTAAACCATGGTCAGCACACAAGTCAGCCCCTGGAGAGCAACCGAATCAAGAATTTTATTTATTTCTTTTTTATTAAGCAGTAGTTTTCTAGAGCGAGTTGGGTTGATACTTTCATGCATCAATGATGCGGGTGGATCAATCTTCAAGCCAATCACCCAGGCTTCATTATTTTTTAAGGTTACGTAGGAATCTTTGACATCGACCTTGCCATCCCTCAGCCCTTTAACTTCCCAGCCCTCTAAGACAATTCCGGCTTGATATTTATCTGTCAAATGATAGTTTCTTGCAGCATTTTTATTTTTGACGATGATATTATTGTTTGCAGCTTTCATATTAAGTATCGTAATTATGAATCTGTTAAATCTATTTGCAAACTTTGAGGATTTTTTATGCAAGAAACTAAAGTTACCCTAATCTATTTTGGCCTAAGTTTATTTATTTTTTTGGCTTTGATTCCATGGATTTTAGATATTGAGCATGGATTGATTTCCATCAAAGCATTTGGCATTTATGGAGGGATTGTTATTGCATTTTTAGGAGGGTTTATTTGGGGGTGGGATGATCAAACTAACTCATCATTTAATCTTTGGTATGCAATAGGGTTTTCATTGATGGGATTATCTACTGCCTTACTTGCCCATACTTACATTGCATTATGTTTAATCTTAATAATTTTTAGTTTACAACTCTTTTTATACTTTGAAAGTACACAAAGTGAGTATTACAAAAATAACAATAAATATGCAGACGCAAGAAATTTAATTACAAACTTGGTTACAATATGCTGCATAACATTATTAGCTTTTATTTTTAACCCTTACACATAATCTCAATATGAATATCAATCCTTCTAGCTCTGTTAGTGAATCTATTTCATGGGTTGGTAAATGGACTTTTGTCTTGGCTGCAGCAGGCTCAGCAGTTGGTTTAGGGAATATTTGGGGCTTTCCTTACAAAGCAGGAACCGAAGGCGGCAGTGCTTTTGTTTTAATTTACTTGGGCTGCATCCTGGTTGTTGGGTTACCAATCATGATTGCTGAAATTATGATTGGAAGACGAGCTCGAAAAAGCCCAGTTAATGCCATGAAAATTGCTGCCATGGATTCTGGGCAAAGCTCTAAATGGCAAGCAGTAGGATGGGGTGGATTGGTATCAGGAATTCTGATACTTTCTTTTTACAGTGTTATAGCTGGCATTTGTTTGAATTATATAGGTATAGCAGCAATGCCAAACACAAGCATTTCTTCTGTTGAACAATTTACTCTAGTGACTACTTCAGCGCCCAGATTGCTATTCTGGCATACAGTCTTTATTGGATTTAATATTGCGATTCTTGCTGCTGGAGTGATTGGTGGTATTGAGCGGATGGTTCGTTTGTTGATGCCAACATTATTCGTTCTTATGATAATCATGGTCATTAATGCCATGATTAATGGCGACTTTGTAAGAGGTTTAAGTTTCTTGTTTTCACCTAATTTTTCCGACGTTGATGCAACAACTTTTTTGAGAGCTATGGGACAAGCATTTTTTAGCTTAAGTCTCGGTATGGGCTCAATAATGTGCTATGGATCTTACATGCCAAAGGAAGAAAATATTTTTAAAACATCTCTTACTGTTGCCGGCCTAGATACACTGATTGCCATCTTGGCAGGCCTAGCTATTTTCCCAATTATTTTTGCTTACGGCATGGAGCCAGAAGCTGGACCAGGTCTTGTATTTATAAGTCTATTATCAGTGTTTGTAGATATGCCATTTGGCAATATTTTAGGACCAGCATTTTTTACTTTACTATCTATTGCAGCTCTAAGTAGCGCGATCTCGTTGCTTGAACCAAGTGTCGCTTATTTTGAAGAAGAAAAAATTACATCACGTTTTTCTGCAGCCATGATCCTAGGATTGTTGGCATGGTTTATTGGTTTAGGAAGTGTATTAAGCTTTAATGAGTGGTCTGATAAAGCTTTTATTGGAGATTTAAACTTTCTTGATTCAGTAGATTATCTTGCAAACCAATTTCTGATGCCAATAGGCGGAATGATGGTAGCAATATTTGCAGGCTGGTTCCTAAAACCAGATCTTGCCTTGGATGAATTTTCTGGCATTCAATTAAAAGTTTTCAATACTTGGAGATTTTTTATTCGATTTATTTCTCCAACATTGGTTGCAGCAGTATTTATATATCAGTTGACTTCATAAAATATGTCTCAGAATTTTGAGCGCTCCCAGAAATTTTTTGCTGAACCTGAATCTATCCTTGAGTTAATTAATAACTTTGAGGTTTATAAAACATTTTTACCTGGATGCCTTGAATCAAAGAGATTGTTATCTAGCTCTGAAACAGAGGTTAGAGGATTACTTGTATTTGGACTGCTCAATAAAACCTATGAATTTGAATCTATCAATCAAACAGATGGGTATGAGGTTCAAATCAAACAGATCAAGGGTCCTTTTACGCAGTTTTCTGCTTCATGGTCTCTTTCTGTGTGCAAGCAAGGGATCACGAAAGTTCACTTCTGTGCAAGTTTCAAACTACCATTTTTCTTAAAAATTTTTGCAAGACAAAGTGCCATTGATACGATGGGTGATAAATTTTTAAATGCCTTTGCAGGACAGCTATCTAAATGAAGATTTACTTTTCATTTCAAGGCTTGCAGGGATTAGCATTTAAAGAATTAGATGTTTCTGAGAGCATAACGGCACAAGAGGTGCTTGAGCTCCCTAAGATAAAAGCGCTTTTAGATCACGCAACCTTTGACTTTAAAATTGGAGTTAATAGCGTAGCACTTGATGGAAAATATAAGGCATTGCCGCAAAATTATAGGATGTCAGATGGAGAAAGGCTCGAGGTTTATAAGCCTTTAAGTCAAGATCCGAAAGAGAGAAGAAAAGCTAAAGCTGACCAGCAATAATCTTAGTTTGCTTCTGGGTTAGTTTCTTCTATGACCCAGCTATCAAGTTTATTTTGCTTATCAAATACTAGAAATAGTTTTTTTTCTAGAATTACCATGTCTCCAACCTTTACAGAGTAAAAATAATCCCATCTTTGTTGGTGAATTGGACTTTTTAATAGGGGGGTCCCCAGAAGATATTGAACTTGGTCTTTTGATAGGCCTTGAGTAAGCTGCTCCACATCCTTATCCTCTATGATATTTCCTTGAAGCACTGGTACTTTGTAGGGTGAAAAAGTTGAGCATCCAAATCCCGCTGAAATCAGGAGAAAAGTGACGAAAAAGGTTTTGGTTAATTGCTTCATGAGATGATTTGATTATACTTTGAAAGAGAATACAAGGAAAAGTTCATGAGTAAAGAAAATACTGAATTAAAAAAAGCTGGTTTAAAGGCAACGCTTCCAAGAATTAGGATTCTAGAGGCCCTTGAATCCAGCGAGAACCGTCATTTAAGCGCTGAAGAAATATATAAGCAGCTTATTGCTTCTGGTGAGGACGTCGGCCTCGCGACTATTTATCGAGTTTTAACGCAATTTGAATCAGCGGGCATAGTTATGCGACATAACTTTGAAGAAGGTCATGCTGTCTATGAAATTACTCCTGATGACCATCATGACCATATGGTGTGTTTAGAATCTGGCAAGGTAATTGAATTTCATGATGAGCTGATTGAAAAGCGTCAGGAAGAAATTGCAAAAGAAATGGGCTATGAGATCGTGGATCACAGCATGGTTCTTTACGTCAAACCAATTAAATAATTTCGTATAACCCCTTGAACTAGCTCTTATTCATCCCAATATATTTGTTATTGGAATAAATGATGGCTAAAAAAAATAAAACTAAAGATAAATCCGCTCTAGAGAATGATGTTCTAGTGGAAGATGTGGTGGAAGAATCTGAGGTCGAAGACCTTGAGGAAGTAATTACGGAAGATGAGCCTGAAGAGGACGATGCTGATAAAAAAATTCATAACTTAGAAGAGGCTCTTTTAAGATCTAGGGCAGAGCTTGATAATGCCTTGAAGAGAAGTGTTGCAGATATTGAAAAAGCTCATAAATATGGTGTTGAGAGGCTGTTGAATGAGCTATTGCCGGTAGTAGATAATCTTGAGCATGCATTGAAGAATTTTTCTGGAGAATCATCGGCCGAAGACAAAGAGGGTGTTGAGTTGACACTAAAATCATTTGAGTCAGCACTTGATAAATTTGGTATTAGACCCATCTATCCAATTAACGAACAATTTGATCCAGTTAAACACGAGGCTGTAATGACCTCACAGGATCCAGAGAAAGAAAACAATGAAATTGAAAATATATTTCAAAGAGGATGGGAGCTTCATGAGCGAGTCGTAAGACCAGCCAGAGTCTCCGTCATAAAAAATTAAAATATTAGGAAAAAAACATGTCAAAAATAATAGGAATAGATTTAGGTACAACAAATAGTTGTTTAGCAGTTGTTGAGGGCCAACAACCCAAGGTAATTGAAAATGCAGAAGGTGGAAGAACCACGCCATCAGTAATTGGCTATGCAGATGACAATGAAGTGTTAGTTGGAGCTCCAGCTAGACGTCAGTCAATAACCAATCCTGAAAAAACTTTGTATGCAATCAAAAGATTGATTGGTCGAAGATTTGAGGATGATGTTGTGAAGAAAGATATGGATATGGTTCCCTATCAAATTATCAAAGCTGATAATGGAGATGCTTGGGTTCAAGTAGACGATAAGAAACTTGCCCCTCCCCAAATCTCTGCTGAAATTCTCAAGAAATTAAAAAAGACTGCCGAAGAGTATTTAGGGCATGAAGTAACAGAAGCTGTTATTACTGTGCCGGCATACTTTAATGATTCCCAGAGGCAGGCAACGAAGGACGCCGGTAAAATTGCTGGGCTGGAAGTAAAAAGAATCATCAATGAACCTACTGCTGCAGCCTTGGCCTATGGTCTTGATAAGCACACGGGCGATTCTGTGGTTGCTGTTTATGACCTAGGTGGTGGAACTTTTGATATTTCTATTATTGAAATCTCAGAAGTCGATGGAGAACATCAATTTGAAGTGCTTGCCACCAATGGAGATACTTTTTTGGGAGGAGAGGACTTTGATCTTAAATTAATAGATTACTTTGTTGAAGAGTTTAAAAATGAATCAGGATTCGACTTAAAAAGCGATCCTATGGCCCTTCAAAGATTAAAAGAAGCAGCAGAAAAAGCAAAAATTGAATTATCTTCTTCTGATCAAACTGAAATAAATTTGCCATACATAACAGCAGATAGTTCTGGCCCAAAACATTTTGTTCATAAAATCACAAGAGCGAAACTTGAATCTCTTGTTGAGGATCTTGTGGAAAAAACTCTAGCACCATTAAAGCTAGCACTTGAAGATGCTAAATTATCAATCAATGATATCAATGAGATTTTATTGGTTGGTGGTCAGACTAGAATGCCGATGGTGCAGCAAAAAGTTAAGGACTTTTTTGGTAAGGAGCCACGAAAAGACTTAAATCCTGATGAAGCGGTAGCAGTTGGTGCAGCAATTCAGGGGTCAGTGTTGTCTGGTGACACAAAAGATGTATTGCTTTTGGATGTTACGCCTCTTACCCTTGGCATAGAGACTCTAGGTGGAATTGCTACTCCATTGATTGAAAAGAATACTACGATACCAACTCAAAAATCACAGGTATTTTCAACAGCCGAAGACAATCAATCAGCAGTAACCGTTCACGTTATTCAGGGAGAAAGAAAACAAGCTGCTCAAAATAAATCATTGGGTCAATTTAATCTTGCAGATATTCCCCCAGCTGCAAGAGGAACACCGCAAATCGAAGTTTCTTTTGATCTAGATGCTAACGGCATACTCAATGTTGCAGCTAAAGATAAAAATACTGGTAAAGAGCAATCTATAGTCATTAAAGCTTCGAGTGGATTATCTGACGAAGACATTGAAAAAATGGTTCAAGATGCCGAAGCTAACGCTGAAGACGATAAGAAATTTGAGAGCCTAGTCCAAGCTAAAAATAATGCAGATATGCTTGTTCACGCAACAAGAAAAACAATTGAAGAATCTGGTGACAAGATCACTGATGATGAAAAAGCATCGGTTGAGTCTGCAACTGTTAAGTTGGAAGAAGCAATTAAACAAGATAGTCTTGAGTCCATTGAAACTGCCTCTAAAGAGCTAAATGATGTATTAACCCCATTAACTCAAAAATTATATCCACAAGATGAATCGGGATCAGATCAGGGAGCTGCCGAAGAAACAGTTGCCGATGAGAATACAGTTGATGCAGAATATGAAGAAGTAAATGAAGAAGAAGTAAAAGAAGAAAAGTAAGTTATGTCACAGAGAGACTATTATGAGGTCTTAGGGGTCTCTCAAACTGCTTCAGGGCCAGAATTAAAAAAAGCCTTTAAGAAATTAGCTATGAAATATCATCCTGATCGCAATCCGGATGACCCTCAGGCTGATAAAAAATTTAAAGAAGCTGCAGAAGCATATGAAGTCCTTTCAGATGCTGACAAAAAATCATCTTATGACCAGTTCGGGCATGCTGGTGTTCAAGGCATGGGCGGAGGCTCAGGCGCTGGCTTTCAAGATTTTAATGTAGGAGATATCTTTGGAGATATCTTTGGTGATGTGTTTGGTGGCAGAGGTTCTTCTAGGCGTTCTGCCAGAGGTCAAGACCTTCAATACAATCTAGATTTATCATTAAAGGAAGCTATATTAGGCATCAAAAAAACTATCAAAATTCCTGTCAATAAATCCTGTGACGACTGCTCTGGATCTGGAGCGAAGCCTGGTTCGTCGCCTATTCCATGCGGTCAATGCAATGGAATCGGACAGGTAAGAATGCAGCAAGGTTTCTTTTCTGTGCAACAACCATGCAATGCGTGTCGAGGTGAGGGTCAGATTATTAAAGATCATTGTGGTACTTGCAGGGGTGCAGGGGTTATCGAGGAAACTAAATCTTTATCTGTTAGTATTCCCGCAGGAGTAGATAACGGTGACAAGGTGAGATTGTCTGGTGAGGGAAGCGCAGCCAGAGGAGGCCCAGCAGGAGATCTTTATGTTGCGATTCAGGTTATAGCAAATGATATTTTTGAGCGAGATGGACGCGATTTGTATTTTGAGGCACCCATCCCTTTTGATATTGCTATTCTTGGAGGCTCAATTAATATCCCTGGATTAGAATCCAAAATTTCATTAAAAGTACCTGCCTATACACAAACAGGCAAAATTTTTAGAATCAAAGGGAAAGGAGCATCCTCAGTAAGAGATTCGAGAAGGGGAGATTTAATGTGTCGAGTTGTAGTGGAAACCCCTGTTAATTTATCTAATGCCCAATTGAAAACTTTTAAAGAATTTGCTGAATCCATAGAATCAGAAAAGCATCACCCGATTAAAGAATCTTTCAATCAATCTGCTGACAAGTTTCACAAAGAATAAAAATTGCATATTCTCTTAAATGGATACAACGGCAATATGGGCCAATCTATCAGGCATCTATCAGATGAATTCCCTGAGATTACAGTTCAAGATTTTAAAGTAGAAAAAATAAATATTGCAACTCAATCTCTTGTAATAGATTTTTCTTCCCCCGATTATTTATCTGAAATTTTACATACTTGCGTTGATCAAAAATTGCCCCTGGTCATAGGGACGACAGGCTTAAATTCAAATCACCATGAATTGATCGGCAAGGCAAAAAAAACTATTCCAATTTTAATGGGATCGAATATGTCTGTTGGTATTGCAACACTTAAAAAATCTATTACAAATTTTTTGATGTCTTCACAAAAGTCATTCTCTTGCAATCTTATTGAAATCCATCATACCCAAAAAGTTGATGCTCCCTCAGGGACAGCCATTGAGATAATGAAATTTCTTGAAGAGTTGCCTGGTGATAAAATTCAAATGCCTATAACTGTTAATTCTCATAGGATTGGCAGGGCTTTTGGAACCCACAGAGTAGAATTTTATAACTCCAGAGAAACTATTTCTTTTCAACATATTGCTCATTCAAGGGATATTTTTGCTTCTGGTGCCATAGCTGCTGCTCAATGGATTATTTCAAATCCACCTGGACTTTACAGCTTCAATGATTACTTGAACAAAAAACTTTGATCTCAAGCAAATTTTCTATAGAATACACAGACTTTAAATCCCGAAAGCGCTATTGAGATTATTGTTGGGGTGCTCCATTGGAGTCAACTATATGAAGCGCTGGAGTATTAACCCCGGAGGAAATTGTGAGCATTGTTTCAATTAAAGACCTGTTAAACGCAGGCGTTCATTTCGGTCATCAACAAAGATTTTGGAACCCTAAGATGGAATCTTATATTTTTGATACCAGAAAAAAAATTAGTATTATCGATCTTGAGATCACTAAAGAGTGTCTTAACGCTGCATCTTCAAAAGCAGAAGAAATTTGCTCCAAAGGCAATAGAGTTCTTTTTGTAGGCACAAAAAGATCAGCATCCAAAACAATTAAAGAGTCTGCTTCAGCACTTGGCTTGCCATACATAGATAAAAGATGGTTAGGTGGAACTCTTACTAACTGGAAAACGATTCGTGGTTCTATCAGACGCTTATTGGATATTGAAGAGCTTCAATCATCAGGACGAATTAATAAACTTTCTAAAAAAGAAGCTGTTGATATTACTAAGGAATATGAAAAATTAGATGCAAGTGTTGGCGGCATTAAAGATATGAAAGGTCTGCCTGATGCATTATTTGTCATAGATGTTGCCCATGAAAAAATTGCAGTAACTGAAGCAAAGAAAATGGGAATCCCTATTATTGCTTTAGTTGATACTAATTCTAATCCAGATGGCATTGATCATATTATTCCTGGAAATGATGATGCAATCAGATCCATTAGATTAATTACTAAAGTTATAGCTGAAGCCTGTGCTAGAGGTTTAGCCACATCAACTGGCGGATTAAATCTTGCATCTGATGATGCGGAAACTCCAGAAGTAAAAATTAAAAAAGCTGCTGTAACGTCTGGAAAAGCTCTGAATCTTGTTGAAAAAGGAGAATTAAGCGAGCCAGAAGAAGATGTTCCAGCTGAGATAGTCTTAGAAGAGAGTGCTGTAGAGGCCTCAGAAGAAACTGTTGAAGAGGCTGTCGTTGAATCCGATACAGAGACTGAAGAAGCTGAAGCAGCGAAAGAAGTAAAAGAGGCAGAAGAAGGATCTGTAAATTTATCTGATGCTGAGGCAAAAGAATCTGAGGAAGATAAATGAGTATTTCTGCCAGCCAAGTTAAAGAATTAAGGGAGATGTCTGGAGTCGGAATGATGGAGTGTAAAAAGGCCTTAGTTGAAACTAATGGAGATTTACAACAGGCCTTAGATTTACTTAGAGCAAATAGTTCTTTAAAAGCTGAAAAAAAAGCTTCTAGAGTTGCTGCTGATGGAGCAGTTAAAGTTGCCGAGACATCAGCCTATGTTAGTTTGGTTGAAATTAACTCAGAGACAGATTTTGCTGCAAAAGATACTCAGTTTAAAGACTTTACAAGAGCTGTAGCTGATCACTTAGTGAGCTCTCAAATAGATTCCATTGAAGTTCTGAACGAAGCTTTTGATGCGCAGCGACAAACTCTTATTCAATCCATTGGAGAAAATATCCAATTGCGAAGACTTAGTACCCTTGAGACCTCAGATGGCGGCTGTATTGGTTCATATATTCACTCTGATGGAAGGCTAGCAGCGCTAGTTTCACTAAACGTTGATAATCAGGATTTAGCAAAGGATATTGCTATGCATGTTTCGGCCACAAACCCCAGTTGCTTAACCTCAGATGATATGGATCCAGAGTTATTAGCGCGTGAGAAAGCTATCTATATAGCGCAAGCAGAGGAGTCAGGCAAAGACGCAGCTATAATGGAGAAGATGGTAGAGGGAAAAGTAAAGAGATTTTTATCCGAAGTTACCCTTGTCTCACAGGCCTTTGTGAAGAATCCTGATCAGTCCATCCAGCAATTACTAGACGATAATAATGCCTCTATTATAGATTTTGTTCGTTTTAAAGTAGGTGAAGGCATTGAAGTAGAGGTCAAAGACTTCGCGGCTGAGGTGGCTGAACAGTTAAAAAAATGACTACACTTTCCTATAAGCGTCTCCTTGTTAAATTCAGTGGAGAAGCTGTTGCTGGGGATGACGAGCATGGCATTGATCCAAAAATATTAGACCAAATGGCAGCCTCTGTAAAAGATTGCAGAGACTTAGGTGCTGAAATTGGTATTGTCATTGGTGGCGGTAACCTTTTTAGAGGCGAGAAATTAAGCCAAGCAGGTATGGATAGGGTTGCTGGTGACCATATGGGAATGCTAGCTACTGTTATGAATGGCATCGCTTTAAGAGATGCTCTTGAAAGAGCAGGCGTTAAAACAAGGGTAATGTCAGCAATTTCCATGTCAGGGGTAGTTGAGCATTATGATAGAAGACTGGCAATTGAGCTCTTAGCTAATGGTTTTGTTGTAATTTTTACTGCAGGAACTGGCAATCCATTTTTTACTACCGATAGCGCTGGCTGTCTTAGGGCGATAGAAACTCAATCTGATGTAATGTTAAAAGCCACTCGAGTTGATGGAGTCTATTCCGATGATCCAGAAAAAGTTCCCGATGCTACTTTTTATTCAACTCTTACTTACGATGAGGCAATACAAAAAAATCTTAAAGTGATGGATGCGACAGCATTGACTCTTGCAAGAGACCATCAATTGCCTTTAAAGGTATTTAATTTAAACCACACTGATGCGCTAAAAAAAATTGCTTGCGGTGAAGAAATTGGCACATTAATATCATAGATATGAACGAAATAATAAATGATATTAAGCCTAAGATGCAAAAATCTATTGATTCGCTGATGCACGAGTTTAATAAGATTCGCACTGGCAGAGCAAATCCTAATATCTTAGATACTGTAAAAATTGATTATTACGGAAATCCAACGCCAATAAGCCAAGCAGCTAATATCTCCATAGAAGAGGGAAGAACCCTCGCTATTTCACCTTGGGATAAGTCTTTAATTGGAGAGGTTGAAAAGGCTATCATGAAAGCAGATTTGGGTTTAAATCCCAGTACAAGTGGTGATTTGATTAGGGTAACTATGCCGGTCTTGACCGAAGAAACTCGGCAGGAATATATTAAGCAAGCGAGAACGGAAGCCGAAAATTCTCGCATATCTATTAGAAATACTCGTAGAGATGCAAATAATAGTGCAAAAGATCAGCAAAAGGCTGGTGATATCTCTGAAGATGATCTCAAAAGGATCGAGGACCTTGTGCAAAAAGAAACAAATCATTTTATCGGTCTTGTTGAGGCTGAGCTTAAAAAGAAAGAAGAAGATTTAATAGAAATCTAGATTCTTTTTTCAGCAGCCAAGATGGCAAAACATAAAACTAAATCTTTTAACCTTTCAGGGGCAAACATTGCCATCATCATGGATGGAAATGGGAGATGGGCAAAAAAAAATACACTTAATGTTACTTCGGGTCATGAGAAAGGTGTCGATGTAGTAAGAAGAATTGTTGAGTCAGCTGCCTTTCATAAGATTTCTTCTCTCAGCTTATATGCATTTAGTACAGAGAACTGGTCCCGTCCAAAAAAAGAGATTCTTGGGATTAAGAAATTAATTATTAGCGCTATTAACGCTCAGGTGCCAGACTTAATTGATCAAAAGGTTTCCTTAAATTTTTTTGGTGACTACCAAGGCTTTGGCCCTGAAGTTACAAAGGCAATCGAGGGAGCCGAATTAGCAACAAAATTTTCTACACCAACGTTAGAATTAAATATCGCTCTAGGGTATGGCGGAAGAGCAGATATTCTTCAAGCGGTTAAATTAATTGGGCGAGACATAGCTTCCCAGGATTTAAAGATAACTGAAATTTCCGATGACCTAATTTTTCAACATCTAAAAGCTCCAATTAAAGAATTAGATTTATTAATTAGAACAGGTGGAGATCACAGGATAAGTAACTTTCTGCTTTATCATTTAGCTTATACTGAGATTCAATTTGTAGATACATTGTGGCCAGATTTCACAGAGCAGCATTTTGAGCAATGTTTGGAAGAATTTATGAAAACGGAGAGACGATTTGGCAAAAGAATTCTTTAGCAATATCTTATCAAGATTGCCCTCAGCAATTGCACTTGCAGTTGGCGTATTTGGAATTTTATATTTGCAAAACTTGCTTATTATTTCCATGTTAATCGCAGTGGTGGCTGGATTTCTTTGTTATGAATGGTTGCAGGTTTCATTAACTAAAATTCACTTAAAACATATTATTTTTTTAATAACTCCAGCGGTTTTATTTGCAGGTATAGGAGAAAATTTCTTAAGTTACTTTCTTTTTGCATCATTTGGATTTTGGTGCATATATGGATTGTTATTGATTTCAAAAAATACAGGACATTTCACAATTTTTAGTTTCAATAATAATTACTTAGGCATCTTTTTAATACAATCTTTTCTTTTTGGATTGATGGTAATTTTACTATTTCCAAATTCTAGCGTTAATCATTTTTTTGTTCTCTTTCTATTATTATTTATTACCGCATTGATAGATGTAGCAGCCTATTTAGTTGGGAGCAGTATAGGTAAAACTCCATTGTTTCAGGATTTAAGTCCCAATAAAACACTAGAGGGTTTTATTGGCTCGGTAATTACCACTATCTTATTTCTCTCCACAATCTACTGGTTAGAGTTCATTTCATTGAATTTATTTTTACTGTTAATAGCAGTGATTCCTTTCGCTTTTATAGGAGACTACTTTGAGAGTCACTTGAAACGTAACCAACAAATTAAAGATAGTGGCTCTTTAATTCCTGGTCATGGCGGCATCTGGGATAGGCTGGATTCGCATATGGCAATTATCCCAGTTTTTGCTGCTTTGAGCTCTTTAGTACTATGAAAAATGTAGTTTTGCTAGGCGCTACAGGCAGCATTGGCAGCAGCACACTAAATGTTCTTAGGCAAAACAAAGAAATTTTTACGTTAAAGGCGATTGCCTTGCATCAGAATTTAGATATCGCTTTAGAGATTATTGATGAGTTTAGTCCTGAGCTTGTATTTATTTCCAATAAAAATATTAATACAGATCATCCTATCTTTTCTTCTAGCTCCAAGATTTTGACTTGCTTAGAGGATCTCAAGTTAGTCATTCAGAACCCAGAGACTGAGATAGTAATCTCAGCCATCTCTGGTTTTGCAGGCCTTCAGTCTAGCTACTGGGCTATTGAAGCTGGTAAAACAACACTCATTGCAAATAAGGAAAGCATCGTTTCTGCTGGTGATATTTTAATTCCATTGGCGGGTCAAACAAAGGCTAAAATCATTCCTGTTGATAGTGAGCATAATGCTATCTACCAATGCTTGTTGGGAGAAAAAGATACATCAGCTATCTCAACAATTCTAATTACCGCATCTGGAGGCCCCTTTAGACAGCTATCAATGCAAGACCTAGAAAAAGTTAGTCTTGAAGATGCTCTTCAACATCCAACATGGAAAATGGGCTCTAAAATTACCATTGACTCTGCAACCTTAATGAATAAATGCCTTGAGCTTATAGAAGCTTGTTATTTATTTCATTTACCAGAATCAAGAATTGAAGTTGCAACTCACCCTCAGAGCATCATTCACTCAATGGTTACATACCAAGATGGCTCAACCATTGCCCAGCTCAGCAATCCTAGTATGGAGGTGCCTATTGCAAATGCTTTAGGAATGGGAGATAGATTGCCTATTAAATTTACTGCACTGGATTTTTCTGCATTGAGCCTTACTTTTGAACCTATTCCAGCTGGAAGAGAGGCAATATTTGAAATGGCTAGGGAAGTCTGTAGACAGAAAGGTAGCTTAGGAGCTATTTTTAATGCAGCAAATGAGAAAGCTGTTCAAGCTTTTTTATATAATGAGATTACTTTTATTAATATTTATGAAGTGGTTGAGAGAACTTTTAATCACTTTTCTTGTTCTAAAGTAACAACAATAGAAGATGTATTTGATTATGATAGACAAGCACGCATTCAAGCAGAGAAGGTGATAAAATCCCTAAACTAAATTTTTCATTAACAGCATGATATATCTATTTTCAGCAATTATTTTATTGGGTGTTCTGATAGCAATTCATGAGTATGGTCATTTTATAGTTGGAAGACTATGTAATATTCATATTTATAGATTCTCCATAGGAATGGGCCCAGTAATTTTTAAAAGATATGACAAGCATGGAGCTGAAATTGCTCTTTCAGCCCTTCCATTGGGCGGATATGTAGCCTTTCATACTGAAAAAGCTTCTGATGATGATTCGGAATTGCTGGAAGGTATGACCCCAGAGCAAAAAGCAAATACTTTTGAAAGCAAGCCTAAATGGCAAAGAGCTTGTGTCATGTTGGCCGGTCCAGTGGCTAATTTTATTCTTGCAATTGGAATTCTTTCAGTTATTTTTGCAAATTCAGTTGAGCGTCAATTTATTCCAGAAGTATCTGATATTTCTTCGTCTTATCTTTTGCAGAACACATCATTGGAGCCTGGACATATTTTAATTTCAATTAATGGTAAGGAAGCATCTAACCTTCAACAGATCAGGCTTGAGCTTTTATCTAACTCTGGCGAAACTGGTTCGTTAGATCTTGTGTTTCAGTCTCGAGACGGCCAAAGACAAGAAAGTATCTCTATGCCAATTAACAATTTTCTATCTACTGCTGAGGAGCAAAATGCTCCAGAGAATTTCTTAGGTTTTAACTTAGCATTAAAAATGCAGCCACTCGTTGGCGTAATATCGAAGGATTCTTTGGCTTTACAAAATGGGCTAGAGGTTAATGATCGAATACTTGCTGTGAATAGTCAGCCCATCTACTCATTTGAAGATCTACAAGAATTTTTGAGTAATTATGAGGGCTCAGAAATTGACCTAAAAATTCAAAGATCAGTTGAGACCTTGTATTTAAACATTCCCCTTGCAACTAGAGTCAATGCTGAGGGCTTGGAAGAGAAATTTATTGGCATTCAGCCTGGCTTAAAACGCTCTTGGTTGGGATCTCTTTCTAAGGGAGCCTATGAGACTTATAACCTAAGCTCAAAAACCCTAATGTTTGTTGGAAAAATGGTCACAGGTGATCTTGGTACTCAGAACTTAAGCGGTCCCATAGGCATAGTTAAAATGTCGGGAGATACAGCTAAGGCAGGGTTTCTTCCTTTTCTTTATTTGATGGCCTTACTAAGTATTAGCTTGGGCGTTATGAACTTACTTCCTATCCCAGTTTTGGATGGTGGACAGCTTGTTATGCTTGGGGTTGAGGCTATACGAGGATCTCCTATGCCTGAAAAAATGGAAAATATGTTTTATCTTTCTGGTTGGGTGGCTGTAGCATTCTTGATGGTCTTTGCAGTCTTTAATGATATCTCTAAATTTTTATAACCCTGCAATGAAAAAATCATTCTTATGTTTTCTCGCATTCTTTTCATTCGCAGTAAGTGCATTTGATGAGTTTTTAATAACCGATATTAGGATTGTTGGCCTTCAAAGGGTATCAATTGGCAGCATATTTACAGCCATACCTGTAAGCGTTGGCGATAAGATGAACGAAGGAAAAGTATCTGAAATTACCAGAGCTTTATTTTCTACCGCTCAATTTAATGACATTCAAATAGGCAAAGATGGCAATGCATTGATTATAAGTGTTGCAGAGCGACCATCGATATCTTCAATAGAATTAGAGGGAAACAAAGCTTTAAAATCTGAAGATCTTTTGCAAGGCTTAGAAGGCGCAGGTATATCTGAGGGTCAGGTTTACAAACGCTCTACACTCAATGGCATGAAGAGTGAATTAATTCGTCAATATGCTTCTCAGGGTAGATATGGTGCTGGGGTTGAAATTGAAACTATTGATAAGCCAAGAAATACCATTGAACTCAAAATTATTATTGATGAAGGCAAAAGCGCAAAAATCAAAAAAGTAAATATTATTGGCAATGAGTTATTTTCTGATGATGATTTAATGAGAGGATTCGAGTTAAAAGAAGGGAAGTGGTACTCATTTCTTTCTAATAAAGATAAATACTCAAAAGAAAAGCTAAAAGGGGATATCGAAAATTTAGAATCCTTTTATCTTGATAGAGGATATTTAAAATTTTCTATAGAATCCTCTCAAGTTTCAGTGTCTAAAGATAAACAAGATGTATTCATTACTCTCAGTATCAGCGAGGGAGAGCAATATAAGATCGATGAGGTAAGCGTGATCGGGGATGTCCCGCTTGATGAGGCTATTTATAATCCAATTTTAGAAAACTTAAAAGATCAAATATATTCTCAAGCTCAAATTACTTCTATAGAAGAGTACCTAGTTAATTTTTTGGGGAATGAAGGTTATACCTTTGCTGAGGTAACGGGTAACCCAGACATGAGCGAAGAAGCCAATAAGGTTTCTCTCATTTTCTTAGTGCAACCTGGGAATAGAACCTATGCAAGGAAAATATTATTTTCTGGAAATTATCTAACTAATGACGAGGTTCTCAGAAGAGAGATGAGGCAATTTGAAGGTGCATGGGCATCTGATAATCTTATTGAAGGTTCTAAGCTGCGCCTTGAAAGACTTGGATTTTTTAAGGAAGTTAATGTAGAAACTATTCCCGTTCCTGGAACAGAAGATCAAGTAGACATAGAATTTACTGTGGAGGAAGAAAGCACTTCAAGTATTGGTGGATCCATTGGATACAGTGACTTTGGTATGAACTTAGGCTTGAACCTTTCCGATAACAATTATCTTGGAAGCGGCAATAGATTTAATCTCTCTATCAATAAAAGCGTTTACCAGGAAGCCTATAATATTTCCTTCTTTGATCCTTATTTTACGATGGATGGGGTAAGCAGAGGTTATAGCCTTTACTATCGTGTGACAGATTATGGTGAATACAATGTTGCAAATTATTTAACTAACTCTATGGGCGGCGGCGTTCAATTTGGTTACCCAATTAGTGATACAACTAGAATTGGTTTGAATCTTAATTTTGATAATACTGATATTGATCCTGGTTCATTGCCTTCAAGGGAAATCGCAGACTTCTTGGCCTCTGAGGGAACAGTCTTTGATGTGTTTAAAGCTCAGGCAGTTTGGTCTAAAATGACCTTAAATAGAGGTATGTTTCCGACGTATGGTTCCTCTACAGACGTTATGTTACAGGTCACGATACCTGGAAGTGATCTAACTTACTTTAAAACTAATATCAAACAAAAATTTTATCGCCCGCTTGGTTTTGCAAATCTAGTGTTTGGCTTTGATGGTGAATTAGGTTACATCGGGACATATGGAGATACCGAGAAGACTCCATTTTTTGAAAATTTTTATTCAGGTGGGCCTCGCTCTATTCGCGGTTTTGAATCCAATACTCTTGGACCAAGAGTTACTCCTGCTCCGTGCTATGAATTTGATGCTGAGACTGGGGAGTGCCCATTAATAATTGATACTGATTTTGATGGCATCCCAGACTCCATTGCTCAAAACCCATATGGATATCAACAAGTGAGAGATCCTATCGGTGGAAACTTATTGGTTGAGGGTAGTCTCCAGCTCATTTTCAAGCTACCTATGGTTGAAGACCAAAGGTCTATGAGATCAGCCTTTTTTATTGATTTTGGTAATGTTTTTTCTACTGATTGCCAGTCATATCAGCTCAATTGCTACGAACCCTCTGTTGATGAATTGAAGTATTCTGTTGGAGTTGGAGTAACCTGGATTACAGGCTTTGGACCTATGAGCTTTAGTTTCTCTCAACCATTTAATGATGGTATATATGATAGAACTGAAGAGTTTCAGTTTACTATTGGTACAGTGTTTTAGTGATTCAATATTAGTTAGTGTTTTTTATCTCAATTCATATAAAATATAACGACAATTTAAGGGGTTTAAAATGAAAAAATTATTATTAGTACCAGCGTTATTAGTTTCCTTTCTAGCATCAGTATCCGCTTTTGCAGTTGAAGGTCTTGCAGTCATAGATATGAGAACAGCTGTTTTAGCAACTCAAGTATCTAAAGCTACTTTTACAGCACTTGAAGAAGAGAGTGAATATGCTGGAAATGTTGAGCAAGCACAATTATTACAAGCTGATCGTCAAGCCATTGCTGAAAAACTTCAAAAAGATGGTGAAACTCTTTCACAGGCTGAAATTGCTCAGATGCAAAAAGATATTCAGGATAAATCCAAAGACTTAGAATTTATTGTTGGCAAAATTCAAGCCAAGCAAAATGATACAGCTGAACAGGTTTTTAATGACTTAAATCCATCATTGCAAAAAATACTATCAGAGCTTATTGCTGCAAAAGAAGTTAAAGTTTTACTTGGTAGAGACCAAGTTCTATTTGCTGATGCTGCTTTAGACCTAACAGATGATGTAACTTCTATGTTGGATGTAGCTGCAGCAGACGGCGCAGACAAAAAATAAGTTTGTCAGGGCACTCGTATAGCCTACAACACCTAGCCTTAGAGGTTAATGGAAGGCTAGTAGGTGAGCCAACTACTGAAATTTATTCCATTTCAACCATACAAAATGCATCCTCTGGATGCATTTCTTTTTTGGCGAACCCAAAATATAAAAAGTTTCTCTCTGACACCCAAGCCTCTGCTGTCATTATTAGCCCAGATAATGAGTCAGACTTGAGAGGCTCAGGAATTATTGTAGACGACCCTTATGCAGCCTATGCAATGATATCGTCTCTGTTTGTAATTTTTAAAAACCCCTATGAAGATATGGTGAAGAGCTTTAATGCCCATAAATCCTCTGTAATTGATGACTCAGCAATTCTTGGTCCCAATGTTTACATCGGACCTAATTGCATCATTGGAGCTAACTCAATTATTCATGCAAATTGCTCTCTAGTCATGAACGTAGAGATAGGAAAAAACTCGATAATACATCCGAATAGTGTCTTAGGTTCTGATGGTTTTGGTTATGCTCCAAGCCATCCAGGCTATGTAAAAATTGAGCAACTTGGAAAGTTGATTGTAGGTAATTCCGTTGAGATAGGAGCTAGCTGCACAATTGACAGAGGGGCGATTGATCATACGGAGATTCATGATGGCGTAAAGCTCGATAATCAGGTTCATATTGCTCACAATGTTATCTTGGGAAAAAATTCAGCCATAGCTGCATCATGCGCAATAGCGGGATCAACTGTAATAGGTAAAAATTTACAAATGGGTGGTTTATCTGGAATTCTAGGACACCTTAAAATTTGTGATAATGTTTTAATAGGAGCCCATACTTTGATCACAAAAAACATCACTGATCCAGGTGATTATGTCGGTATAATGCCTGCCCAAGAGAAAAAAGACTGGGCTAAATCATCAGTCTTTATAAAAAAAAGGAATGATAAATGAACCATGATTTCTCAGAGATTCTAAAGCATCTTCCTCACAGATATCCTTTTTTATTTGTGGACAAGATTGTTTCTGTCGAGCTGGGAAATACCATTCATGCTCAAAAAAATGTTTCCATTAATGAAGACTTTTTTAATGGACATTTCCCCAATAAACCTGTCATGCCAGGTGTCTTAATTATTGAAGCAATGGCTCAAGCAGCAGGTATTTTAGGCTTCATGACTATGGGCAAGACTCCAGAAGAAGGCAGTATTTATTACTTTGCCGGAGTTGATAAAGTTAGGTTCAAGCGACCAGTTCAGCCAGGCGAGATTATTAATCTTCATGCAACAATCCGATCTGAAAAAAGAGGTATTTGGAAATTTGATTGTTCAGCAGATGTAGACGGCAATAAGGTATGCGAAGCAACAATTTTATGTGCTGATCGTGAAAAGTAAAATGAAATGAACTCAGTTATTGATCCATCTGCAAATATTCACGAATCTGTAAAAATTGGACCTTTTTGTTTTATAGGTCCAAATGTAACTATTGGCCCTAATTGCATTCTCCATTCTCATGTAGTCATTAAAGGCAGAACTACTATTGGTGAAGATAATATCTTTTATCAATTTTCAACAATAGGCGAAGATACGCCAGATAAGAAATATGCTGGCGAGGATACTTCTTTAGAAATAGGTAAATCAAATATATTCCGAGAAGGCGTGACGGTTCATAGAGGAACTGTCCAGGATAAGAGTAAGACTGTCATTGGCGATGGTAATTTATTAATGGCATATTCACATGTTGGCCATGATTGCGAAGTTGGCAATCATAATGTTTTTGCGAATACAGCCGGTCTTGCTGGACACGTTAAGTTGGGTAATCACGTTACTCTTGGCGCCGTTACATTGATCCATCAATTTTGTCATATAGGCGATCATTCATTCACAGGCCTAAATACTATTATTACGATGGATATTCCGGCATTTGTGAAGGTTGCTGCCAATCCTGCAAGACCAATTGGGTTAAATTCAATCGGAATGCAACGCAATAATTTTGATGTTGATACCATCAACCTTATCAAGAAAGCTTACAGAACTGTTTACCGCAAAGGCTACTCGCTAGAGGAAGCTGTAAAACAATTACACACTTTGAATATTCAAGCCAATCCAGCGTTAGATACTTTTATCTCTTCGATTGAAAATTCTCAAAGAGGATTGTTGCGATAGGTGTCCAGCAAAAAGTTAAAGATAGGTATTATTGCTGCTGAACACTCAGGCGATAGATTGGGTGCCAATCTGATTAAAGCGTTAAAAAATCTTGATGAGCTTGAGGTTGAGGTTTTTGGTCTGGGTGGGCCAGAGGTGAGCTCTCTTGGTATCTCTACCCCAAATGGAATGAAGTACCAAGATTTACAAGTAATGGGACTAGTAGATCCTTTGCTTAAGCTGCCAAAATTACTCTCCATTAGGAAAAAACTTACAGCTCTTTTTTTAAACCAAAAGATTGATATCTTTATTGGCGTTGATTCTCCTGACTTTAATATGTATTTCCATAAAAAATTAAATGGGCTCGGCATTAAAACCATTCAAGTGGTTAGTCCATCAGTTTGGGGCTGGAGAGAAAATCGAATTAAAGCCATTAGTTCATACATAGATTTAACAATGTGCTTATTTCAATTTGAACATGATTATTATTTAAACAAAGAGATGAATAGTTTTTTTTTAGGACACCCTTTTAGTCAGTTAAAATCTAGTGTTTCAAGAGATGTATTAGAAAAATATAAATTAAATGGCTCACAAGAATTTATATGCATTTTGCCTGGCAGTAGAAAAAGTGAGATTCTGCATATGATGCCGATTTTTATCCAGGCTGCTGAAAGAATTTTTACCTCAAATCCCAATACATTTTTCTTAATTCCAGCAGCTAGCGATGAGCTCAAAGCATTAATTCAAAATACCCTTGATCAGACCTCAATTAACTATCAGCTGACCTCATCAACAGCCAAAGATTATTTAAGCATATCAAAGATAGCGATTGTGACATCAGGCACAGCGTCTCTTGAGGCTGCTGTTCTTGGCTCCCTGCCAATTATTTGCTACAAAACCAATCCTTTTAATTATGCGGTTTTAAGCAGGATGATTAAAACTCCATTTATTGGCTTGCCGAACCTTCTTTTGCAGCAGCCTCTATTTCCTGAGCTTGTTCAGCATGAACTAACTCCTGAAGCAATTTTGTATCATTATCAAAATTTATCTTTAGACCCTCTTCAGTATCAATCCCGGTTAGAGGAAATGAATGCAGCCATGCACGGAGAAGGCTTTGAGGAAGCAGCTCGTTTGCTCTTGTCCCTTTGATCATAGCTGGTGTGGACGAGGTTGGACGAGGTTGTTTAGCTGGACCAGTAACAGCCGCCGCCGTAATACTTCATCACCCAATCCCAGGCCTTACAGACTCGAAGAAGCTTTCAGCAAAGAAGAGAACGCAACTCTCAGCAATTATTCAGCAAGAAGCATCATTTAGCTTTGGGCACGTTCAAAATGATGAAATTGATAAAATTAATATCCATCAAGCTACATTGAAGGCCATGCAAGAGGCTATAATAAATTTACCCATTACTCCTGATTTAGTTTACGTTGATGGAAAATTTATCCCAAATGTTGAGATGAATTGTGAGGCAGTGATTGGCGGTGATATGTTAATTTCCGAGATATCAGCTGCTTCTATTATTGCCAAGGTTTATAGAGATGAGATCATGACAGAACTTGATAAAAAATTTCCAGTTTACGGATTTGCCAATAACAAAGGCTATGGCACGGCTCAACATTTAGCTGCACTAAAAAAATCAGGATACACAAACTTTCATAGACTTTCCTTTAAAGGAGTAATTGTTTAATGATGAAGCCTTCATTTGTTCATCTGCGGGTTTCTTCTGAATATAGTATTTCTAGAGGCCTATTAAGAATTAATGAAATCATAGAAAGGGCTGTAAAACTTAAGATGCCAGCTGTGGCATTAACAGACCTAAACAATATGTTTGGAATGGTTAAATTTTTTAAGAAAGCAGAAAGCGCAGGCATTAAACCTATAGCTGGTACTATTCTCAATCTTAACCCTGGGGATGGTTTTGAGGGAGAAATGCTGTGTCTTGCAAAAAATAATGCAGGACTGAAAACTTTAATGGGATTAATTTCAACGGCTCAGTTGCAACAAAAAAATGGAAAAATTACGCTTTCATTCGAAGAGTTACTAGGCTGTGTAGGTAACGTCATCATTATTGCCGGGGGAAGCAATTCTCATATTTTCCAATTATCAAAACATCAGAAATTAACAGAATTAGAGCAAGAGCTCACAAAATTTCAACAAGCTTTTGGCAAAGATTTTTGTATTGAATTACAGAAAGTTGGAAAAGAGTATGAGGAAGAATTCATTCAAACTATATTGCCAATGGCTTCAGCTTTAGATATCCCAGTTGTAGCCACAAATGATGCTATGTTTTTGCAGCAAGAGGACTTTGATATACATGAGACAAAAGTTTGCATTAATACCGGCAAAACTCTTAATGATCCCAATAGAGAAAAGCTGTATACCTCAGAGCAGTTTTTTAAATCATCAACGGAGATGAGTAATTTATTTGAAGAGTACGGCGCTAATACCTTAGTATCAAATACTTTTCATATTGCACAAAAATGCAATGCCTCTTTTGTAACAGACCAATATTTCTTGCCTGAATATCCTGTTCCAGAAAAACATGACTTTAATTCATTTCTTTCTGAGCTGTCTAATCTGAAATTACAGGAAATCATCAGCTCTTATAGCCCAGACGTGCAAACCAAATATCAAGAACGCCTTGATTACGAATTAAAACAAATTCACGCAACAGGGTTTTCTAGTTATTTTTTAATAGTTGCAGATTTTATCCAGTGGTCCAAAGACAATGATGTCCCAGTTGGTCCAGGCAGAGGCTCAGGTGCAGGCTCACTTGTTGCTTTTGCATTAGGAATTACTGCTTTAGACCCAATTGAACATAACCTTCTGTTCGAGAGATTTATTAACCCTGAAAGAATTTCAATGCCTGACTTTGATATTGATTTTTGCATGGATAAACGAGACAAGGTTATTGACTATGTAGGTCAAAAGTACGGAAAAAATGCCGTATCTCAAATTGCAACATTTGGGACTATGGCAGCAAGGGCGGTTGTGCGGGATGTGGCTAGGGCACTTGGAAAGCCATACGCCCTTGGCGATAAAATTTCAAAAATGATTCCTTTTATTCCTGGAATGACATTAGATAAGGCTATTTCTTCACAACCCATATTTAAAAAAATGATTCAGGATGAATCTGAAGTTTCTGAGATCATTGATTTAGCTTTTAAGCTTGAAGGAATAGCAAGAAATGTTGGCAAGCATGCCGGCGGAATTGTTATTGCTCCTGGATCCATTGCAGATTTTTGCCCAACGTATTTTGATCCGCAGTCTGATTCTACGATGACACAATTTGATAAGGATGATGTGGAAACTATTGGTTTAGTTAAGTTTGACTTTTTAGGCCTCAGAACTTTAACTGTTATTGATCGAGCAATTAAAACAATCAATGAACATTTACTTTCTGAAAGTAAGCCTCCCTTAGATCTATATTCCTTATCTCTCGATGACCCAAAAGTGTTTGAGTTACTTGCTTCAGGGCGAACAACTGCTGTATTCCAACTAGAATCAACTGGCATGCGTGAGTTAATTAGAAGATTGCAGCCAACTAAATTTGAAGAAATTGTGGCCTTGCTTGCACTCTATAGACCAGGTCCTCTTGAGTCAGGCATGCATGATGAATTCGTTGATAGAAAGCACGGGAAGAGCAAAGTAACTTATCCTCATGAATTATTGGCTCCAGTGCTCTCAGAGACTTATGGAGTGATTCTTTATCAGGAACAGGTGATGCAGGCTGCACAGGTACTAGCAGGGTACTCTTTGGGTCAAGCAGATATTTTGCGACGCGCAATGGGCAAAAAGAAAATTGAAGAAATGGAGCAGCAACGCCAGATCTTTGTAGATGGATGCGCTGCCAATGACATCAAAAAAATAACGGCAGAAAAAATCTTTGACTTAATTGAAAAGTTTGCAGGCTATGGGTTCAACAAATCTCACTCAGCAGCTTATGCCATGCTTTCATATCAAACAGCTTATTTAAAAACATATTTTCCTGAACACTTTATGGCAGCGGTCCTATCTACAGAATTAGGCAACACCGATAAAATTAATACTTTGATTAATGAATGCAAGGAATTAAAAATTAGTGTTTTAACTCCCAATATTGAAACAAGCAATAAGTTCTTTAATGTGAACGAGGATCTCGCAATTAAATATGGTTTAGGTGCCATTAAGGGAGTGGCTGACTCTTTTATTGATCATGTTTTAGAAGTTAGAACAAAACAGTCATTCAAAGACCTCTTTGACTTTACAAAAAAAGTTAACGTTCGTTTAGGTGGTAAGAAATCTATCGAGGCTTTAACCAAGGCAGGGGCATTTGATGAACTTGCTCCCTCTAGATCTGTGGCGCTGGCTTGTATGGAAGATATGGTAAGAGAAGGGCAAAAAAATAGCACCCAGATTGCGGGTACTTCAGATTTATTTGCCTCTATGGAAGAAACATTTGATCCATATGCAAAATATGTAAATGTGAAAGAGTTATCTCAAGAAGATCTATTAAATCATGAGAGAGATGCGTTAGGTTTTTATTTTTCAGGCCATCCCGTGAAGGCCATTGAAGGGATTATCAGTGGACTGCGCTCTCATACTATCGGAGAGATAGCAGACCAAATGAACAGGGTAAAGGTAGTGGGATTGCTGAATTCATTTAGACAAATCAGAGATCGTTCTAACAAACAGGTTGCTTTCATAAGTTTTGATGATGGAACAGGGGCAATGGAGGGGATTGTTAGTACTGATGTTTTAGAAAGAAATCATTTGCTGCTAAAAACAAATTCTATTTTAGTATTTGCTGGTTCAGTTGAGAAAGATGACTATCGCTCAAAAGAACTTAACCGCAGAATGTATAAAATGAAAGTTGGAAATGTGACCTCTCTTGAAGGTCAGATGAGCCAAGGGAATAAGATAATGCTCATAGACGCTCGAGAACTCACAAATGATTCTATTCAGGGCGCTATGACAGACCTTAAAGGATTAAATGGTGGTTTTTGGCAAGCAGGGCATTGTAAAGTTCATTTAAAAATATCCCATAATGGCTCAGAAGCTATAATAGAATTAGGAAATGAATACCAGTTGATCCCCTCCACTGATAACATTAAATTATTGAAAGGGTTATTTGGCGACGGAACAATTACTATAAATTAACAATGAGCATCACGATTTTAGATTTTGAAAAACCAATAGCAGAAGTCTCCAGTAAGATTGAGGCTCTTCAGTTAGCAGCTTCAGATAATCCCGAGCTCCTTCCTCAAATTGATAAACTAAAGACCCAGGAAATTAGCTTAAGAAAGAAAATTTATTCAAAACTTACAACATGGCAAAAGGTCCAGGTTGCGAGACACCCCAATCGACCTCACACACTTGATTTTATTGAACGAATTTTTGATGAATTTGAAGAGCTGCATGGAGATCGTCAGTTTGGTGATGACGCTGCCTTGGTTGGTGGCATTGCTAAGCTTGAGGGCATACCTGTAATGATTATTGGCCATGAAAAGGGTAGAGGCACTGATGAGAAGGTCAGAAGAAACTTTGGAATGCCTCAACCTGAGGGATATCGGAAAGCAAAGCGTCTAATGCAGTTAGCAGAAAGATTTGGCATGCCTGTTATTACCTTTATTGATACAGCTGGAGCTTATCCTGGGGTTGAAGGAGAAGAGAGAGGTCAAAGTGAGGCAATTGCAAAAAATTTAGCTCTTATGTCGAGCCTAGACACAAAAATTCTTGTTGTTGTAACTGGCGAAGGAGGATCTGGAGGTGCCTTAGCTCTAGGCGTTGGTGATCACATAGCTATATTAGAATATGGCACTTATTCTGTTGCTTCTCCTGAAGCTTGTGCATCAATAGTATGGAGAGATTCAGATAAAGCAGCTGATGCTGCCGCCGCAATGAAAGTAGGGGCTTCAGACCTAATTAAAATTGGAATTGTGGATGAAATTATTCTAGAGCCAACAGGTGGAGCACATCAAAACTTTGATGAAACGTCTTCCAATATCAAAACATCTTTATTAAAAAATATTGCTGAACTATCTAAGCTAAGCCAAGAGGAGCTATTATCCAGACGATATAATCGCCTGCTTAGCATTGGCGCCTAATTTTGTTCGACTCCAAAACTTTTTTTCATTTAATTGATCCTACTAAAAATATTATCGTTGCTTATAGTGGAGGCGGCGATTCAACAGCTTTATTAAATTATTGTTATGAGTTGAAACAAGAGAATCATTTCACAGGATCTTTGTCTGCTATCCACGTCAACCATTCACTTAGCCCTCATGCCGATTCATGGGAAATGCACTGTAAGAATTTTTGTTCCGAAAGAGATATTCCTTTAATTTGCGAGTCTATAAAAGTAGATAGGAAAAAATCAGGCTTAGAATCAGCTGCTAGGCAGGGAAGGTATGAGATATTTAAACAAAATATATCCTCAAGTGATCAATTGCTATTAGCCCATCATGCAGATGATGTGGCAGAAACCTTAATGTTTCGATTGTTCAGAGGCACTGGAATTGATGGTCTCAGCGGCCCATCAAAGAGTCGTAAATTAGGAGAGGGTATATTGCTGAGACCCTGGCTAGATTATTCAAAATCAATTCTTATTAGTTACTTAGTTGATAGAAAACTAAATTATATTGAGGATGAGAGCAATGCCTCTAATAATCAAGATAGAAATTTTATTCGCAACGAAATTTTACCTCTTGTCTCCAAGAGATGGCCGAATGCCAACTCTCAAATCCAACAAACATCTTCAATTATTGCTCAACATTTAGAGGTTCATGAAAAATTAATATATGCTCAATTTCCAGACACTTTGTTTGAATCTAGCCTCAGCATTGAATCTATTAAAAGTCTTGATGAAGGCATGCGTAATGAAGTCATAAGGCATTGGATCAAGAATAACAATGTTGCTGTTCCTAATAAAAAAATTCTTCAAGAAATCACTAAAGCCTTTATCCATGCTCAGCCTTCAATAAAGACACTGGTGGAATGGTCGCGAGCAGATAAAGCTCAGAGTGGAGGCGTCCTTACATTTGCAGATGGCGATTTGATCATAAATAATAAATAATAGGCAACCGGAGAAAAATATGAGCTATCAGACTTTAACTTTAGAAACAGATAATCACGTTGCTACGATCACACTAAATCGTCCCGAGATGATGAATGCATTTAGCGAACAACTAATTTGGGAAATGGGTGAAGCAACCAAAGCGGTCAAAGACGATGCTCAAATCCGTGTTCTTGTTATTACTGGTCAGGGTAGGGGATTTACTGCTGGAGCTGACCTTGGTGAGAGAGATGCATCATGGACTGATACGAAAGATGCTTTGGAGAGAGGATACTACCCCTTTATAAAAAATATTATTGATATGCCTAAGCCGGTTATTGGCTCTATTAATGGGGCTGCAGCTGGTATTGGCGCAGCAGTGGCGATGGCTTGTGATTTGAGAATCATGGCCAAAGAGGCATACATTATGTCTGTATTTAGCAATATAGCCCTTGTCCCTGATGGAGGTTTAAGCTTTCTGTTAACTCGAGAAATTGGCTACAGCCGCGCTTTAGAGTATGCAATAGAAGCCAAGAAAATATCAGCAGACGAATGCCTCAATCTTGGAATAGCAAACAAAGTTGTTGCGCTGGATCATTTGAAAGAGGCAACAATGGAGTGGGCTCATCACTTATCCAAAAGATCCCCACAAGCATTAGCTAACACCAAGAAATTAATGAGGCAGGCAGTAACACAATCTTATGATGAGGTATTTGCTGAGGAAGCTAGTATTCAACAATCAATTTTTGGTAATGAAGAAAATCTTGAGGGTGTGACAGCCTTTTTTGAAAAAAGAGAACCTAATTTTAAGTAATAAGTTTATTTAGGCCCGAAATGATGGCCTGAAAAGATGCTTTAACTGTATTGCCATCCATTCCTGCACCCCATTCATTTTTTCCATTTAAAGTGAGCTCAATAAATGCAGCTGCTTTAGCATCTGCGCCCGATGTTACAGAGTGCTGA